>Ga0209187_1000176_pt1 | contig 139679 bp, 112 predicted proteins | sample BantaG_FD_187430 | JGI IMG/M metagenome (GOLD analysis project Ga0209187, IMG submission 187430) | Marine algal microbial communities from Bantry Bay, Ireland - BantryBay_4 metaG (SPAdes) (version 2) | ecosystem: Host-associated > Algae > Red algae > Unclassified | place: Bantry Bay, Ireland...
GGGCGACGGGGTGCCGGGGTGGCTGACGATCTGGCGTGGGCGTCAGAAGCTGGACATGCTCACGGCGGGCTACCGCTTGGCCCGCGGCGAGGCGGGGCCGCCGGAGAGAAGTACGTAATGATCAGCCCTGACGGTCGCGGCTCGTTAAACGCAGAAACGTCCGCTTAAAACGCCGCCGCCCACAACCGTGGCCCTGTTCAAACGAAACCGGGAAGATCGACCGAAATGCTCTGACGCCGGTTTGTCTGCCTTGCTTCGCATACTTCGCGCTCTTTGCGCACTTCGCGAGCCCTGCCTCGTGTTGACCGACCGCGGCCGCTTCTCACCCGCCCGTCATCGGCTGCCTAATCACCGTCTTCCAGTTCGCCGGCGCCGCCCGCCGGATGTCCGACAGGTAGATCTCGTGGTGCTTGCCGCGGCGCTCGCCGCGCTCATCGATGAAGCCGTGCACGCGCTCGATGGTCGGACCCTCTTCGGTAAACGGACCGATGTGCAGCGTCTGCGCACACCGCCCCTGGGTGAAGGTCTCCAGCCGCAGTCGCTTCACCCCCGGCCGCTGCTTCTTCGCCCGCACCTGCTCGCACGGGTCCGCGATCACCGCGTCGCTCGAAAGCTCCGGCTGCATGATCCACATCGTCCACGTCCACCCCGATCGGTCGCCGGACGTAAAGACCGATCGGTCGTCTGCCCCTCCCCTCCAGCGGCATCACCCCGCAGTCCACGCCCGTCGGCCCGCGCTTCACCGCAAACCGGGCCGCGTGCGAAACCGAAAACAGCGCCTCCACCGCCTCGGTGTGCGCCGCCGACGTGTTCGGTTCATCCTCCCCGTCGATCATCAGGAAGCGCATCACCGGCACGTCCACCCGGACCACCGAAAGGGCGGAGGTCGGACAGAGGTGCTTAAGTTCCTGCTTGAGGTCGATCTTGGTCATGGACGGGTCTCGGCGTATTACTCCGCCGCCTCGTCCTTCGTCTTCCCCAGTCCGTCCAGGAACCCGCCGAGTTTTTTCTCGGCGCCGCCCAGGGCGTCGTCGAGCTTCTTCTCCACGCCGGCGGCGGCGTCGTTGACCTGGCCTTCGACCTCCTGCAGCTTCGCGTCCGCGAGGCCTTCCAGGTCGCCGACCAGGGCGTCGAGGTTGGGCACCACGCCGCCCAGGCCCTGCGCGGCGTTGAGCATGACCGTCTCGACCACGAGGCTGATGACGTCTTTCATCCCGGCGCCGCGGACATCGGTTTTTTGGATGTCGGCGATGGTCAGGTCGATCGTCTGCGGGCTGAGGCCCGGAAGTGCGATCTCGCCCAGCACCTTGGTGTTGGTGATCGACAGGTCGTTGATGACAAAGCCCTTGCCCGCGGCGCCTTCGGCGGGCTCCTCGGCCGGGGCGTCCTCGCCCCCGCCCCCGCCCTGCAGCTGCTTGACCAGTTCCATGACGTTGAGCTTGCCGTCCTTGAACGCGACCCGCACGGTGGCGCCGTCGATGGCGACTTTGGGCACGATGACCTCGTCGCCGAGGGCGGACAGCGTGTGGATTTTCACGTCGGCCTCGCCAAGGTTGAAAATCTCGCCGTCGAAGCCGGCGGGGTTGGCCAGCGACAGGCCGTTGAGGGTCGCCGCCCCGCGGAAGGGCTTGAGGTTGACACTGTTGAGCGTGGTGGCGACGCCGGTGCCGGCGGTGCCCTGCGACTCGACCAGGTTTCTCACGATGGGGTTGAGGGCAAAGAAGGCGGCGGCCACGGCCACGATCAGCAGGAGGACGATCACGGCGGCGCCGCGGAGGATGAGCTTTTTCATGACTGGGTTCCGTTCAGAGAGGGTTGCGTGGCCCCGGGGTTCGTTTCCATAGTATGGCGGCGTGGTCTGTCCCCCACGTGAGAATGTCCGGTGAACGAATCCCAAGCCATGCAGCGTGCTCTGGAGCGGGCCGCCGGGGCCCGCGGCCTGGCCGAGCCCAACCCGCTGGTGGGCTGCGTGCTGCTGCGCGGAGCCGGGGTCATCGGCGAGGGTCACCACGAACGTTTCGGCGCCGCCCACGCCGAGGTTAACGCGCTGGCCGACGCCCGGGCCCGCGGCCACGACCCGGCGGGCTGCACCGCGGTGGTCACGCTGGAGCCGTGCGCACACACGGGCAAGACGCCGCCCTGCGCCGACGCGCTGGTGGCGGCCGGGGTCGGCCGTGTGGTGGCGGCGATGACCGACCCCGACCCGCGCGTGAGCGGGCGCGGCTTCGAGCGCCTGCGGGACGCGGGGATCGACGTGGCGGTGGGGCTGGAAGAGGCCGCGGCGCGCGAGCTGAATGCGCCGTTTCTCAAGCGGCTGGCCACGGGGCTTCCGTTTGTGACGCTCAAGTGGGCGCAGACGCTGGACGGCTCCACCGCGACGAAGTCCGGTCACAGCCAGTGGATCAGCGGGCCGGGCTCGCGCCAGCGCGTCCACCGGCTGCGGGCGGTGAGCGACGTGGTGATGGTGGGGGCCGGCACGTTCATCGCCGACGCCCCGCGGCTGACCGCGCGCGACGTGCCGGTGCGGCGGGTGGCCAAGCGGGTGCTGGTGAGCGCCCGCAACCGCATCCGCGGCGACGCGCCGATCTTTTCTGATGGTGCCGGCCCGGTGGAGGTGATGACCGGGCCGCTGGGTGACGGGCTGCGGCGGCTGGCGGCGGACGGCGCGACGAACGTGCTGGTGGAGGGCGGGGCCCGGCTGAACGGTTCGCTGCTGAATGCTGGCCTGGCCGACCGCGTTTTGGTGTTTCTGGCGCCGTCGCTGTGCGGTGACCCCGACGCCCTGCCCGCCGCAGTGCTGGGGCCGTGCGCGACGATGGGAGACGTGAAGAAGCTGCGGCTGCGCGGGGTGGAGCGCGTGGGGGATGACGTGATGCTGGACTACGCGGTCATTCACTCCGCGTCACCCTCGGCTTAGCCTTCAGGGTCCGACACCCTTTGTTGGCTTTGCAACAAAGGGTGTTGCGACCCGTCTGCCGCGCGTGCGTCAGGCCACCGGATCGGGAAACGCGCCCCCGATCTCGAAACGCTCGGCGTGAAACGTGAACCGCCGCGGAGCGCGGCCCGGCACCGCGTGCTCGAAGGTGACCTGCCGCTGATCGCTGGTCATCTTCCAGGTCTGAAACCTCTTGAAGTCCGGTGTTTTCGACGCGAACGCCGCGGGGGAGAACACGCCGACCGCGTCGCCGCCGTCCGGGTCGCGGGCCGATCGGTAGGTGAACGCCTCGACGCCCGCCGCCCGCATACGGGTGCCGGTGGTCTGGGCGGCGGCGTACGCGTCGGCCGACGCGAGGGCGGTTTGCTGACGCTGGAAGGCCTCGGCGGTGAGGTCAAGTCCGCGGCCGGTCATCAGCCCCACGCGGAAGGCGGTGAACCGGTTCTGCGTGGGCTGCAATGGGGCGTGGCTCTGCCGCCAGTTGGCGAGAAGGTAGAACGCCTTCTCGGCGAGCGCCGTGGCCGGCCGGCGGGCGCCGTACCACAGCCCGCGCTCGTGCCGGCCCCCGAAGCGGCTGCCGTAGCGCAGCGGCGGGTAGCGGAACGGCGTGGCCAGCAGGTAGTGCAGCCCGCGGAAGGCCGGCTCGCGCTCCGGGTCGGGAGCGGGCGGCTTGGCGGTCTCGATCAACCGCTCAAGCAGGGCCTGCTGGTCGTCGGTGTCGGTCAGCGGGCGGGTGGCGATGGCCGACTGGTCCTCGACGATGCGCCACGCCACGCCGGCCAGCGGCGCGGTGTGCTGCCGGATGGATTGTGTGGAGACGGCCAAATCAGCCCCGCATCGCGTCGAGATAGCCGCAGACCTCGACCAGCCCATCGACCCGTTCGATCAGTTCGACGGGCCGGACACCGAAATGGTCGTGGTCATGCTTGAGCCACGCGACGCTCTGTTCGACGTTGCCGCCGTACAGCGACACGAGCGAGCGGTACATCCGCAGAAACAACAGGGCGAGCTCGCCGTCTTTGCCGCGCGGATTCAGCGGCCGCCCGGGCATACGCGACACCGTGGCCGGGCTGACCCCGATGACGCGGGCCAGCTGGGTCTTGGAGAGCTTGAGAAACGCACCGGCACGCAAAAAAGCCTCGGTGAGCACCGCAGGGGCGGCCGCGTCGTCCCGGGGGTCCGTGGCGGGAGGGTTGGGGAAGGTGAACTCCGTCATTGCATATGCAATATAAACCAATATATTTGCATATGCAAGGATTTTTAGGCCGTTTTGGCCCCTGTTTCCCGCCGCAACCTCCACCAGCAAGTCAGCAACAGCACCGCAAACAATGCGTCGGCGATCACGAACGGCTTCCAGATGAACGGCAGGTGGCTCCCCGCCGTAATCCAGTGCCCGCCGGCCACGCCGAGGTAGGCGAGCTTCAGCAGCAGCCCGTAACCGATCAGGTCGCGGTGCCGCGCGGGGTGGCGGGCGGCGTTGACGAACATGAGCGCGAAGATCAGCAGCAGCGCGGCGGGGAACTGCAGGTAGCCGATGTGGTTGATCGGCGGCACACCGACCAGGCCCAGGGCGTCTTGCGGGGCAACGAGGAAGACCGCACCCAGCACGCCGTCGTAGACCGCGGTCGTGAGCAGGACGGTCCGGGCGAGGGTGACGGTTTTCATGGCTGCTCCGGGGGATCGGGGGCCGGCACGTGACCGCGCGCGGATTTACGGAACGCGGCGCGGCGGCGGGCGGTGGCGTCGCGGCCGTACAGGCGTTTGGCCAGGCCGTGGAATCCGCCGACCAGCTGCTCGGCGGTCATGGGGTCGGGCCGGTAGGTCAGGTCGAACAAGGTGCAGCGATGCCACGCGTCGGGCTCCAGCAGCCGGCCGGCGGCGGCGAGCCGGTCGTACAGCGGCGTGCCGGGGAAGGGCGTCTGCAGCGTGATCTGCACGTCAAACAGATTCAGCGTCTCGGCGTAGTCGGCGACGGCGTCGAAGACGTCGGTCGTCTGGCCGTCGAGGCCCAGGATGAAGCAGCCGTTCACGCGGATGCCGTGCCGCTGGATGTTGGCCACCGCGGCGGGCACCTTCGGCGCGCTGCGGCGTTTGAAGTCGGTCTTGAGCTCCAGCCCCCGCGTGCCCTCCGCGGTGGGGGCTTCGAGGCCCAGCAGCACCTGCTTGCAGCCGGCGGCGTGCATCAATTCCAGCAGCCGGTCGTCGTCGCCCACTCGCACGTCGGTTTCGGTGAACCATCGCGTGTTCCGCTTCGCCAGTTCGGGCAGCAGGCGGTACCAGTAGCCGCGGTCCACGAAGCTGTTGTCGTCGGCGAACTCGATGAAGGGCCGCGGCCACAGCTCGCAGACCCGGTCGATCTCGGCCAGCACCCGCTCCACGGGCTTGTGCTTGTAGCGCGACGTCAGCAAGATCGAGCTGGCGCAGAACTCGCACCGCCACGGGCAGCCGCGGGTGGTCTGCACGGTGATGCGGTTGTAGCGGTCCATGTCCAGCAGGTCGTAGCGCGGCATGGGGGCGTCGGCCAGGTCCCACTCGCGTCCTCCGTGCCCGGCCCGCGCGTCGTACCTCGGCCGCAGCCGACCGGCCTCGGCGTCGGCGAGCACGTCGGGCCAGACGGCCTCGCCCTCGCCCACCACCACCGCGTCGGCGTGTTGCAACGCCTCGTCGGGTCGGGCGGTGACGTGCAGCCCGCCCATGACCACCGGCACGCCGGCGGCGCGGAAGCGGTCGGCGATTACGTAGCTCTCGCACGCCTGGGCGGTGAAGGTGCTGATGGCCACCAGGTCGACATCGTCGTAGAGGTCGCAGTTGTTGACGTCGTCGTCGAGGTCACGCACCTCGTGGTAGCGCACGTCGTGGTGCGCGGGCGTCAGGCCCGCCAGCGTCAAAAGCCCCAGCGAGGGCAGCGACGCGATCTGGCGGCCGCGCTCGACGAAGCCCGGCAGGGTGAGGCCCAGCTCCAGCAGCTCGGCGTCGCAGGCGCGGATGCCGGACATGGCGACGAAGGCGATCCGCATCAGGCGGGGCCTCCGTGGGGCGCCAGAAGCCGGGACGCCAGCACCCAGCAGGTGAGCGCACCGCCGCCGAGCAGCGCAAGCACGGGGATGAAGAACAGGTTGCGCAGCGGCTTGCGCTACGCCGAGGCGAAGCACACGGTGGGCATCGCGATCGCGCCGACGATCCAGGCCACCGACGCGGCCGTGAGCAGCGCGTCGTCGCGGTCGTGCGGAAAGGTGAAGGCGAACATGAAGTTCAGGAAGCCCGTGCCGAAGAAGCTGATGTGGCCCAGCCGCACCATCCGCCGCGGCCACGTGCCGTAGCCCCCCAGCCAGTCGGGGCGGTGAAAGAACAAGCCAATGGCCGCCCCGGTCCCCATGCCCAGCATCATCCAGACCCAGCCCAGCAGCAGGTTGGCGTCGTGCGGCATGGGGTGAAGTCTAAGGGCTTGGCGGCTTCATCCCACCGTTGGATCACCGCGGCTTCTCAGGTCGTCTCGTCGTCGAGGGGTTCGTCATCATCCTCGTCGTTCATCACGTCTCCGGGCTCCACCCGTCGCACCTCCGACAGCACCCGCTTCGCCTCATCCGCGTCGCCCTCCATGACCTTCACCGCCACCCAGCCGGGCGCTTCGGCCCGCAGCCCGGCGGTCAGGCCCCCCACCGCGACGGCGCGGATGCCCGCGTCGGCCAGCACGTGCACCCGCAGCGCGGCGCCCGGCTCGTCAGGGCACTCGAAGACGGTGACGAGTTTGGCGTGGTCGAGGTTGTCGGGGTCGGCGTGGGGTTCGGGCATGGATTCAGCCGTCGGCGGGGTGGGGGAGTCGAAGCTCGCAGCCATCGTGGAGCGCGAACCGGAACCCGCGGTCGTCGCGCTCGGCGGCGTGATACAGCCCGTCGGCGCCGAGGGTGAGCGCATCGGTCTTGTCGAACTCCGGGTCGATCATCACGTAGTGCCGCACGCCGTGCTTCTGGTACTCGGCGAGCTTCTCGTTCTGGTCGCGGAACCGGGTGGACGGGCTGAGCACCTCGACGACCAGCTGCGGGGCCTCATCGAGCCACCGGGTGTCTTTGGGCGGGCAGGCGACGTAGACGTCGGGCCGCAGCACCGTACGGGGCGGGATGCGCCAGTCCAGTTCACCGGCGACTTCGCAGTGGCAGCCGTCGTTTTCTGCAAGCTGGGTCTTGAACCGCCAGATCAGGTCCGCCACCACGCGCTGGTGCGTCCGCACCGGCGAGGGCGACATCGCCACCGGCACGCCGTCGTACAGCTCCCAGTCGCCGTCCCACGACTCGTAGTCGGCGAAGGTGAGGCTGGGTTTGATTTCGTTGGCTTCCATTCTCCCCATCGTAGGGGGTGGGCCGCACGTTCCAAACCCCGGCCCTGATCCGCCCGGCTGCCAGCAGGTCACACCACGGGTTCCTCCGAACGCGTCAGCACGAAGTAAACGACGTAAAACCACGACAAGAAGCCCGCCACGATCGCCCAGACCACCGAGCGGCTGCGGTCCCACGAGGCCACGGCGGCAACGATCGACCCGAGCCCGAGTCCGGCCTCGGCGGCGTGGTGGTTGGGTTTCCATCCAATCTAAACCGCGCTCCCGCCGCGGAAATGAAAAACCGCGGCGTGAAAACGCCGCGGATGAGAGGTTCCTAGATGGGGCCCGCGGCTAGCGCTGCGAGGCGGGGGAACGAACCGTTGAAACTCGGATGGGTCGGATACACACGGATTGCACCCAGCGAGTTTCTGGATTCGCGTCTACCGGGCTTGCCTATTCGTTGTTCGAAATCCGACCCCGGCGGCTCGCGACCGCGGCGGCTCCCCCTATCCATCTGTCGTTGCGGCAACATCTAGGAACGGTATGCTACTTCGATGAGACTATTCAAGAAACTCTTCGGTCGAAAGCAAGGAGCTGAGGCTTTTTCAAGCGGGGATGTGGTGCAAGTTCACATCGTTGGTCCTGATGGGTATGAAGAAATTGAATTAACGATTGGACGGGACGTTCCTGAAGAAAAGTACCGAAGCTTTTGCGACCAGGAAACGGGTGATCTCTTCGCTTTAAAGGTATTTCGTGACGGGCAGCCAACAGTCAACATAGTTTTGAAAACGGTCTACGATAGTGCTGGATCGCAATTCTCAGGAATAGATCGCGCGGCTGAGGAGCATGCCGAGAGGCGTCGCAAGATGTTTGAAGAGTTTGAGTAGCCAGCGGGCTGGGGGACGGTAACGGGGTGCGGCTTGCAGAGAACCGTTTTTCACCTTTTACGCAGTCGCGGGAATGAAGCACTGACGTTGTACGTGAAGGCGTGGCAAGGACTGAGGGGAGATGGGGCCGGGTTCTGCATAGAAGCAGGTGTTCGAGCGCCGACGCAATTTTGGGGGCGACCTTCGAAGGGTCGGCATGAAGGCTAGTTTGTGTCCGTGGTTGATGGCATCAAAAAGCGCTCTTGTGCTCTCGGTTGCTTGCTTCATCCGGAATTTTTTTGCGACACACCGCTATCACGCCACCTTAGATCTAGCGGCTCGGTATCTGATGCCATTCTCCGTGTCCTCCGTGCAGGCTACACCGAGAGTCCTGCGGCCGAACCTACGGGTGGGGATGTAGGCGTATTTGAGGTGTTCGTTTGGCTCGGCATCTGATGCCTTCCTCTGTGTCCTCCGTGCAAGCTGCTTGAGCTGCTTCGACGAAGTTCAACCCCCGACATGCCGGGCCGCGCAGGGGGCGTTTGCTCTGTGCCCTCTGTGGTAAAGCGTAGCGCTGCCTTGGCGTTGACCGACCCCACCCGCGCAGAAAGAAACCGCGGCGCCAGGGCGTCGCGGCTCCACGAGATCGGGTTGGACGGCAGGCGAGATCAGACCAGCAGCGGGGTGGGTCAAGCAGGAATGCGCACGAAGGACACAAGGCTCGGGTGCCACGGACAGCGAAGTCGTCCGTGCGGGTCCACCGCGGCTCGACCGGTGCTCTGGGGTCATCCGGCACGGACGACTGCGCTGTCCGTGGCACCCCGAACGCCACAACTGTCGGGGTCCAGAGCTTGCGTCGCAGTTCGGCCGATTGATACGCATTCCTGCAAGGCTCGGCGGACCCACCGTGCCGCGGCGCTGCGGGGCCTTTGGCGTCGGGTTGTGGGGGTGTGCGGGCCGCGGCACGGTGGGTCCGGAAGCCCTTGACCCACCCTACGAAAACCGGCGAGAAGTCATGAAAACCGCCGCGGCGGGGCCGCGGCGGTGACGCGTGACGGGAGGTTGGCGGATTCGTTTACACCAGCTTCTTGAACGCGGCGGCGATGCCGCTGGGGCCCAAGCCCTGATACTCCATCTGCCGCCACAGGCCGCCGCTGCCTTCTTTGTGGGTGCCGATGTGGTCGTATCTGCCGGTGAAGCCGTGCTTCAGGAGCTGGCTGCCCAGGCGGCTGCCCACGCCGGTGTTGACGTTGAAGCTCTCGGCGACGAGCACGGCGGGGGACTGCGCGAGCTTTTTGAGCGTTGCCGGGTCGTGGACGTTGAGGCAGGTCTTGACGATGAGGCCGACGTCGAGGCCGTTGGCCTTCATTTTGATGACGGCGTCGAGCGCGCGGTAGGTGGTCTCGCCGAAGGTGACGATGTAGCCGGCGGTGCCTTCACGGACGACGGTGTCCTTGCCGGCGTCGAAGGTGTAGCCGTCGCCGAACACTTCTTTGCCCTGGTCGTCGAGCAGGTCGGGCACGGCCGAGCGGGTGCTGAAGATGAAGCGCAGCCCTTCGTCGCCGTAGATGCTCTTGAGGCACTTGGCGAACTGGTGCTGGTCGGCGGGGAAGTAGATCCGCGAAGTGTCGGCGTCTTCGGCCTTTTCGCCGTCGGGGCCGGCGGGGGCACCGGGCAGGCCGTTGTCGGCGAACATGTTGTTGATGCCGAAGTGGCACGTGTTGTCGGCCATGTCGTCGCAGCCGGCGTGGCTGAAGTGGGCGAGCACGTTGCACTTGTTCAGCCGCGCCATGGTGATCTCGCTGACGCACATCTCCAGAAAAGCACTGAAGGTGGCGAAGACGCCCTGCCGGCCTTTCTCGAAGCCGAAGCCGGCGGCGGCGCTGTAGTTGCCGCGCTCCATGATGCCGCCGCGGACGAAGATCTCGGGAAACTTGTCCCGGATCACATCCAGCCCGCAGCTGCCTTCGAGGTCGCAGTCGAAGACCTTGACGGTGGCTTTGCGGGTCTTCTCGTCGAGGGCGCCGACAATCTCGTTGAAGACCTTGCCGAAGAGGCTGCGGTTCTTGCCGCTGCCCCGGCTGCCCTGGTAAGTCGGGGCAGCGGGTCCCTTCTTGACGTTCTTGAGGTAGTCGGCGGCGGCGGTGTGGCCGTGCTCGGTGAGGTAGTCGATCGCGTACTGGGCCTTGATGACGTCGTGGCCGTGGGGGCTGCCTTCGAGCGGCTCGATGCCGGGCGCCATCTGTCGTTTGTTGATAAGCGCGATGGGGCCCGGGGAGGTGAATGCCTTGGCCATGCGGGTGTAGAGGGCGTCGAGGTCTTCGCCGTCGCCGGTGTCGGTCATCAGGCCGTGCCCGTTGAGCGTCTTGGCGACGTCGAAGCCCGGCAGGTACTCGCTGGGGTGGCCGGCGATGGTGACGTTGTTGTCGTCGATGAGCACGTTGACGTTGAGGTTCTGGCTGACGCACAGCCGCGCGGCCTCGGCGTCGTTGCCTTCCATCTGGCTGCCGTCGCTGCCGAGCATGAGGATCTGCTTGCCGGGGTTCGCGAGCGCCACGCCGTTGACCATGGGCCACATGTGGCCCAGCCGCCCGCTGCTGAACTTCACGCCGGGGGTGAAGTCGCGCTCGGGGTGGCCGGGCAGGTGGCTGAGGTACTCGCGGTAATGAAACAGCTTCTCGACCGGCAGGTTGCCTTCGAGCACGGCCATCAAATACTGCGTGGCAACGCGGTGGCCGGCCTCGTCGAAGAAGATGGGGACGATGGTGTCTTTGGCCGGGCCCTGCATGAAGCTGAAGGCGATCATGACCTCGGGCACGGTGTCGTAGGGGCCGCCGGTGTGGCCGCCCAGGCCCTTGGCGTCGCCGATGGCGGTGAAGAACACGATGGCGTCGCGGCACAGCTGGATGTTGTACTGCAGCGCGTCGCGCTGCTCGGCGGTGAGGGTCTCGTTCTTCGGGTCCAGCGGCAGCTTCTTGAAGGTGTCCAGCGGGAGGGGGAACGCGGCGGTTTCGGTCGCGGGCGGGGCGAGCAGGTCGCTGGACATGGCGGGGTTCCGGGGTGTGGGGGGGTGGACAGAAAGAACCGCGACGCACGTGCCGAGGTGCGGGCAATGTAACAAGGACGTGTAGATGGACGGTCGCGGCTCAGTGGGGAGCCGGGGCGGCTGCTTGTGGGTCGACTCAGTTTGCCGCTCAGTTGGATGCTCAGTTTGCCGCTCGGTGGGTGTCAAGGCGCGCCAGGATGCGGCGCTGCAGCTGCGCTTCGAGCCCGGGGTCGCGGCCGATGGCCTTCCAGGCGGCCGGGACGTCTTGGTTTTCGTCGGCGGACCGCGGCGGGGTCGGGTCGGTGGGCGGATCCGTAAACACGCGGCCGTCGGCGCGGCCGTCGAGCCTGCGGCCGGGGGCGTTGCGGGTCTCCAGATGCACCGCGACGCTCATGCGGCGTGCGTCCGATGTCGCGCGCGGCGGGGCAGCGGGGACCAGCGGGTGGGCGGCGGGCTCGGCGTCGAAGGTGACGGTGACGGTCCGACGTACGTCGTTCAGGGTCGACAGCAGGCGGGTGTGATGCGTGGTGTTGCCGGTCTTCCAGGGCTCGAAAAGGGTGGGCGAGCCCTCGGGCCGGGTGGTGACCACGCCGAAGCGGTGGTCGGCGCGGTCGATGCGGAAGCCCGACCGGCGGAGGGTCTCGACGGCGGCGGCGAAGGCGTCGGCGTAGCGGCCCGGGGCGATCTCGACGGCCTGCTGCGGCGTCGGCGGTGCGGGCCGGGGCGCGGTGGTGCAGCCCGCGGAGCCCAGCGTGATGCCGAGTACCGCGCCGACTGCCGCGGCGAGGACCTTGGGCACCGCCGCGGCGGTCCGGTGCGGCGGTCGGCAAGCGGGGGGGGGCGGGCGCTTCACCCCCCGAGTTTACGGGCCCGCCACCAGACGCGGTCAATGCCGGCGCTGCGTCCCGCCACACCGGGTCAGTACATGTTGCGTTTGTGCAGCGGCGTGTCGTCGGGGTTCAGCGTGGCCAGCAGCGCTGCGACGCGGGGGCCGGTGTCGCCACCGCCGTAGGGGTGGGAGAAACCCGCGGGGTCCAGGCTCAGGGCCTCGCTGAGTGCGGCGGTTACGTCGACGGCGTCGTGGCCGCAGGTGATGACCGACGGCGGGGTCTCGCGGCCACCCTGGCGGTGGCCCACGTTGACGGCGGGGGTGCCGCAGGCCGCGGCTTCGATAAGCCCCGCGGAGGAGTTTCCCACCAGCGCGCGGGCGCCCTTGAGCGCGGCCAGGAAGCGTGGCCGCGGCAGGTGTTCAACGGGCGTGACGCCCGCGTGCGCGATTGCGCGGCGGATGCCGTGGGCGCCCGGGTCGGCGTTGGGCGCGAGCACGAGGCGGCTGTGGTCGCGGGTGGCGTGCAGCAGCGCGGCCATGCGGGCGTACTCGGCGTCGTCGCGGTCGCCCACGGGGTGCAGCATCACGATGAGTTCGGGCGCCGCGTGGTCGGCTTCGATCAGGTCGATGCCGTCCACGGCGGGCGAACCCACCACCTGCACGCGGGCGGGGTCTTCGCCCATCTGCACGAGGCGCCGGCCGCTCTCGGCGGTGGCGACCAGGTGCAGGTGGGCGAGCTTGCTGACGGCGTGCCGCAGGCCCTCGTCGGCGACGCCTTGGGCTCGGTCACCGCCGTGCAGGTGGGCCAGGCGGTAGCCGCCAACGGCGGCGGCGGCGGCGGCGGCAAAGGCCTCGATCCGATCGCCCAGGACCACGACCCAATCGGGCCGCAGTCCGCGGAAGGCGGTGGCGAAGCCCGATACGCCGCGGCCCAGCGCGTCGGCGTCGGCGTCGCGACCGGTCTCGTCGGGCCGCTGCAGGGCGACGGCGGCGGCGGCCCGGAAAGCGATGTCGTCGCTGGAGGCGGTGGTGTGGTGCGTGCCGGCCACCACGCAATGCAGCGTGAGCGCGGGGTGCAGGTCAATCGACCGCATGACCGGCTCGAGCAGGCCGTAGTCGGCGCGGGTGCCGGTGACCACGGCGACGTGGCGGATGCGCTCGGGGTCGGACGCGAGCGAGGGGGCGGAGTGGGGCATGGGCGGGTCGGGGGTCGGCCCCGCCCGATCCGGCGAGGCGGGGGTTGCGCCCCCGCTCTTTTTCGCGGAGGGCCGGGCGGATCAGCCCGCGACGCGGACGCCGTCGTCGGCCGGGAGGCCGGCCGCCGCGTCGGCCCGCGTGCGCTGCCTCAGGGTGAGGATGGCCTCGGCCACGAGCAGGTCCGCGGGACCGTCGATATCGACCACCTCGCCCGGGGCGGTCAGCACGGCGCGGCGGTCGTTGCCCAGAAACGCGTGCGGACGGGCGGGGTCCAGGGTGAACAGGCTCTCGCGGGTGACGGCGATCACGCCGCCGTCCAGCTGGTAGATCTGCGGCAGGTCCTGGCGGCGGTAGACCTGGTTGGGTTCCCAGTCCCCGAGCCGGTCGCCGGGGTCGGTCGGGTTCGGAATGCCGTCGCGGGAGCCATTCAGCGGGTCCCCGGAGGACGCGCCCGACAGTGTCTTCATCCAGTAGGGGTGGTTCTTGCCCGCAGGGCAGAGCGACTGCACCGAATCGCAGCCGGTTTCGACGAGCTTGGCGAGCGCGCGTTCGCTGAGGTCCTCGGGGCGGACCGGCACGTTGCCGTAGAGGATCAGCACGCGGGGGTGGGCCGCGATGATCGACGTCACGGCGTGCCGCGCGGCGCCATCGACCGGCGCGGTGTCGTGCGAGAACTCGTAGGGCCGCATGACGACCTCGGCGCCGGCGGCGCGGCCGATTTCGGCCAGCTCGTTGCCGTCGGTGGACAGCAGCACCCGCTCCACCGAGGGCGAATTGAAGGCGTGCTCCAGGGTCCACTGCAGGCAGGGCTTGCCCGCGACGGGCAGCTGGTTCTTACGGGGAAGGCCCTTGCTGCCGGCGCGGGCGAGGATGACGGCGATACAACTCATGGGCTGGCACGCGGGGGGGGCGTATATGTCGCGTGCGGGGGGTCGGGCGTTCACCGGCCGCGGGGATCGGCGCGGGATACGGGACGGGCACGGCGGGGGGAGGTTGGGGCGGCTGAGGGGGGGATGGGGGGGGCGCCGCGCCCGGAGGGACTTTCAGCCTACCGGCACGGGGGGAAAAAGGCACGCACGGCGCTCTCCCAATCTACGCGGGCGGGAACGCGGTTCCTGTGCCCGGGCATCGGGTGCTATCCGGTCCTCATCGGCCGGCGCGGCGGCCCGGCTGGATCCGCGGCGGTGGTGCCGGTGCGCAGCCGCCACCAGGCCAGGCAACGGCGGCACACGGGGGCGTGGTCGGGGGTGGCGTCGTGCAGCGGCACGCGGTTCACCCCCGCCCACAGGTCGACAAGCGGGGCGTCGCGGGTGTGGCCGAGCGCGGCGCGGGCCCGCCAGTCCTGTTCGCACAGCGTGACGGCGCCGCCGGCCCGCACGTGCAGGCGACGCTTGACCTGCCCCGGGGCGGGGTCGGTCCATGGCGGGTCCATGGGCACCGGCCCGAGGTCGGGCATGAGGGCCCCGGCGCCGCAGCCGCCGCGCGGGGCGCGGTCGATCACCGCGTGGCCCACGTGGTGCATCCAGCGGTCGAAAAAGGTTTCGAGGTCCGCCAGGTTGTCGGTGGTTTTCAGCAGGCGGGGGATGACCCAGGGCAGGCCGGCCCCGCGGGGCGACGCCGAACGCGCATCGAACACGCCCTGCAGGCGCCGCATCACGTCGGCGAAGGCGTCGATCCCCATGAGCCTGGCGTAGGTCGCCGCGGTGTCGGCGTTCAGCCGCACACTGACCACGTCCAGCGGCAGGGTGGTCAGCAGGTGGTCGTGGTCTTTCGGGCCCAGCAGGTCGGTGACGACGTGGATGCCCGCGGCCCCGGCGTCCTGGGCGGCGCGGACGACGTCGGCGAAGCGTGGGTGCAGCACCGGGTCGCCCAGGCCGCCGAAGGTCACCAGGCGTCCGCGGCACTGCGCGGCGACGGCGAGCGCCAGGTCCGCATCCAGGTCGACGTCGGGCAGGTCGGCGTGGTGTTGCGGGGTCGCCGGGCCGCGGGCGAGGCGCCGCGTGGTCAATTCGATGACCAGTTCTTCGGGCAGGTCGTCGAAAGCGTCGGGCGGCGCCACCCCCTCGGCCGCGCGGGCGGCGGCCGCGACGGCCTCGGCGTCGGCGGTGGCGAAGCCCGGGCCCAGCGCGTCGGCCACCGCGGCCAGGCGGCGCTGCGCCTCGGGCGTGTCGAAGACGAAGCGGCGGGCGGTGTCGCGCAGGGCGGCGCCGATCGGGAGGTTGACCTCACGGCCGATGGGGTCGAGCGCGGGACGCGACGGGCGGTAGGCCAGCGCCCCGCCGAAGGTCGCGTCGGACCTCGCCATGGCCTCGAGCAGCGGTCGGCCGACGACCAGCGCGCTCAGCCCCGGCGGCGCCTGGGTGAAGGTCATGCCGTAGGCCTCCGGGGCGCTGCGGTGCAGCTGCTGCAGCCGGCCGGCGAGGTGCGGGTCGAAGGCGCACCACCCCGCGCCCACCAGCACCGCGGCCTGCGCGTCGTGTTCGGCCAGCGCCGCGACGAGGGGAGCGGCGGGCAGCAGCTCGTCCCACACCGTGGCGCCGCCCAGGCCGCCGCGCCAGGCGGCGCGGGCCCAGCGGCGGGCGGCGGCGCAGCGCAGTGGGCCCGGATCGTGTGGGTTTTGCGGCACCCGAACCACCGCGGCGGTGCCGGGCACGCGGGCGGCGCGGTCGAGGGTGTGCTGCAGCGCGGGGCGGCCGGCGAGGGCCGGGGCATCGGCCGGTGCGTCGCCGACCACCAGCACGACGGACCGAGAAGCGGAATCGGCGGCGCTCATGCCGCGGGCCCGAAGGGGATCTCGGCGGACGGCCACGCGGGCATCGCCCGCAGCCGCGCCTGCGCCGCGGCCAGGGTGGTGGCGGCCTCTTCGCTGGCCTCTCGGATGCCGCGGATGTTCACCGCGTCGCGGTCCAGCTGGTGGCCCACGCGCTTCAGGCCGTCGGCGTCGTCGGCGCCGGCCGCGGCCCGCGCGATCGCGCGGTCGGCCCGCGCCCGGCGGAAGGCCCCCACCGTGTTCAGCTGGTTGACGACGGCAAACCCCAGCTTCAGGTCGCCGTCTACGCGGCTGCGTTCGCGGTCGAGCTTCGTAAACAGCGTGTCCAGCCGCTTGCGGTCACCCAGCCCGATGGCGTCCTGCATGCGGCCGATCAGTTCCAGGCAGGTCTCCGACACGGCGGCCAGCTCGTCGACCTCGGCCCGGCGCCGCGTCAGCTGGTCGTCCACGCCGCGCAGCCGCTCGGTATCCAGCGGGCCGGGGACCGGCGGCAGGCAGGGCGCGGGCGCGTCGGCGTGCTCGGCCAGCGCGTCGGCCAGGGTGACGGCCGCGGCGTGGGCCTTGGGCAGGCCGCCCTGGGTCGCGTCCAGGGTGGTGCGTCCCGCCTCGGCGTCGCGGGCAAAGTCGCGCTCAAACTGCTGCAGGTAGGTGCTCATCTGCTCGTCGGTAAACACCGGGCGCCCGTGCACGTCTTCGGCGCGGCGCAGGTGGCCGCGCATGCGCACGACGCGCTGCCACTCCATGGTTTCCAGCGTGTTGAAAGCGCCCAGCTCGCAGCCCCACACCCGGTGCACCGCGGTGCCGGGCGCGTAGTAGAGCCCGTCGCTGAAGCCCAGGTCCTGGCCCACCAGCACGACCGGGTCACAGCCCAGGTGGCGGGCCAGGTAGTAAGACAGGTGCGCGACCGTGGCTCCGCCGGGGATTTCGCGACGCGGCGTGGCCATGCCGCCGGTCTTCGGGTCGCCCAGCAGCAGGTCGCAGAAGCCGTTGGCCAGTGTCCGCACCGGGCCGGGGTAGGCATCGAAGACCGCGGCGTGCGCTTTGGGCTCGGCAACGAGCGTGACGTCGGGCAGCGGGGGCAGCGACTCGTAGAAGCGCGTGCAGATCGGCGAGTAGTCCAGCGCGGTGACGAAGTCCGGCCGGATGCCGCGGTCCAGCAGCGGCTGCAACGCGGTCTGCACCGTGATGAGCACCACACGCTTCCGCAGCGCGGGGTCTTGCAGCAGGTCGATGTTCTTCACCAGGCTGGGCCCGGCGCCCACGCACACCGCCACGCAGCCCCCGGCCGCGCCGTGCAACTCGTCGGTGGTGCCGCCCGCGGCGTACACGCCCAGGTTCTCGGCCAGGTTGCGGCAGGTGCGCGACGCGTTGACCAGCGCCGTGGCCACGTGCGTGCGGTAGCCCGCCAGCGCCTCGGCCAGCCGCGCGCCAAAAGTCTGCACCGCCTCGGCTGCGCGACGCCGCGACGCGGGCGGGGTGACCAGCTGTGTGCCCTGGGTCAGCAGTGCGGCGAAGGGCTCGGTAGCGCCCAGGATCGCGGCGCGGTCGACGGCGTCGGCGTCGCCGCACAGCAGCGTGACCGACGGGTCGGCCAGCAAGTCACGCAGGTCGCGGCGTTCGAGCACAGCCCGCAGCACCGCGGGGTCGGGCTCGTAGAGCAGCAGCCGGCCGCTGCCGCCGATGCAGACCGCCACGCGGGCGAGCTCGGCCACGTGCCCCAGCCCCAGGCCCACCACCGTCAGGCACGCGGCCTTGTCCAGGTCCACCGCGTCAAGCAGCGTCTGTGCCTCACCCACCGGGTCGTAGCGGCTGGCCAGCGCCACGGGGCCGGCCGGGGTTTGCAGCGTCGCGGTCTGGCCGCCGGACTGTCCTGCGCCCCGGGCGTCGACCCAGGTCAGCGGCGCCGGGGACTGGTCGCGCAGACGCGCGGCCAGCTCGGCGTGTCGCAGGCCGAGCGCGGCGAGGTTGCGGTCCAGCAGGTCCGGGGTGGCGGGCGCGGCGGCGGCGGGGCCAGCGTCCTTCGGGGTCGCGGTGTCGGGGCGGGGGAGGGTCAAGGGCCCGTACTATCGGAAGTCGGGGCGGTCACCCGACACCGCCGGCGCTCCGACCGGCCCCGCGCCACCCGCACCCTCCCCCCCGCCGCGATCTCCCACCTTCAATGAACATGCTCTTTGAAAACCCCTGGGTGCCGGTGGTCGTGCTCGTCGCAGTCGGCGTCGTGCTGCGGATCGTCGGCCGGCGCACCGGCCGCCGCCCCGCCGCGGTCGCGTCGTGGGTGGCCTGCGCCCTCGCACTGGGGTTGGTGGGCCTGGCCGCCGTCGTGAACACGGATCGCGAGCGGATCGAGGCGCAGACCAAGGCGATGCTCGTGTCGGCCGAGTCCGCCGGGTCGGGCGGGGCCACCCACGCCCGGGCCCGGCCTTTCGGCGAGTTCTTTGGGAAACGCGTGGTCGTCGAGGGGCCCGACGGAACGGCGTGGGAAACGACCGACGCCGTGGGGCTGGCCGACAAACTGCGGCGGCACCGGGTCCGCGGCACCGCGCTGCGGAGGGTGGACGTGACCCCCACCCCCGGCGACGCCGACCGCGCGACCACGCGGATGCGGGTGTCCAGCCGCGTGGGCGAGGGCTACCCGGCGCCGACCACCTGGGAGGTGGGCTGGACCCGCGGCCCCGCCGGCTGGCGCATCGACCGCCTGCGCTGGATCGAGCTGCGCGACCAGACGCCGACCCCGATGCTCTACCACTGAACCTGGACCTTTCCACGGACGCACCCATGCCCAAGCAACCCCTCTGGCCCGTGTCCCCCCGCCGGCTGCGGATCGCCACCGCCTTGTTGACGACGTGTGTTTCAGCCGCGGGGATGGCCGCCGCCGTTCCGCCCGACCCCGTCGACCTGGCCCCGCGCTGGACCCAGGGCCAGACCTCGCGTTACGCCTTTACCACGAAGCTGGAGCAGAGCGTCGAGATCACCCTGGGCGACAACCAACGCGAGCAGTCCACCACCACCGGCATCGAGGGCGAGGCGACGTGGGTGGTGCAGCGTGTGACCGACGACGGCGGGGCCCGCTGCACCATGACCCTGGACTGGATGAGCCTGGTCACCCGCACCGGCGACAACGAGACGAGCGTCGATTCCCGCAAGTCCGCGCCGGCCGACGGCAAATTGATGCACGACCTGTTGAAGGCCATGGCCGGCGTGCCGCTGGAGATCGTCGTGGCGCCCGACGGCCGCGTGAAGCAGGTCCAGGGCGTCAAGGCCATGAAGTCCCGGGCCGACGAGCCGGACCTGATCCCCGACGCGCTGGACTTTGAGGAAACCGCCTCGGGCATGGCCCCATTCGCCGCCGCCCCCCGGCCGCTGGCCGCCGGCGGCACGTGGGACGCGGCCTTCCGCTGGAACCACGACCTGGGCCACGTCGACGAGGACTGGCGCTTCCGCCTGGACGGTGTCGAGACGGTGTCCGGGGTGCGGCTGGCCACCGTCACCGGCACCGCCCGGAGCCGGCTGGACATCGATCCCGAGCAGCTCGAAACCCCCGACGGCACGCCACCGCTGCGGATCCGTCTTGACGAGCGCGAGGCGGAGATGCGCGTGCTCATGGACCTGTCACGCCGCGAGGCCGTGGGCCGGTACAGCCGCGTGAGCGAACGCGTGGTCGCCGAAATGAAGCTGCCCCACGGCGTGTTCCGCCGGGTGATGAGCGAGACCAGCACCAGCGACCTGATCCGGCTGTCGCCTTAGAATGTGTTTAAAAACCTCGCGGGCCTGCGGGACGGCGACCCTCGCCGCTCGCTTCGTGGGCTCACCTCCTCCCAGCGACGGCTGGGGCTCGGTTGCCCGCCTTGCGAGCGACGATGCTCGCTCGCCCTGAGCTTCCATGCGGTTTTCAAACCCGTTGTGAGCGAACGGCACCGCGCGCGGGTCGTGGCGTGTCTGCGGATTATGCGGCCGCGGCGAACACCGGCTTCGCGATGCGAGGCCCTTGGGGTGGCCCGCTCCGCGACGGAAGTGCACCCTCTGGTGTTGCACGCGGATCGGGTCCGCGCCTTCCTTCACGCCCATCCACGAGGTTCACTTTGTCTCCAACGCCTTTCTCCCGGATTCTCGCGTCGCTGTCCGTGTGCTGTCTGCTGCTGGGGTCGATCGGCTGCACGACCGCGGGCCGCCAGATCGCGCCCGGCATCAGCCGGGGGGCGGCGCACACATTCACCACCCTGGCGTCCGACGTGGCCACGGTCACGGCGGCCACCGAGTCGGCCATGCGCAGCCGTGGCCTTGCCGACGTCCGGGCGATCGCCTCCGAGAGCCGCGGCGAAGTAACCGGGACGTGGCTGGAGCACACCGTGAAAGCCACCGTGCGTCAGGCCGGCACGCGGACCACCAAACTGGTGGTCTCCCACCGCGCCGGCAGCCTGCTGGCCCGGAAGCTGGTCGAGGACGTCGACGCGCTGGTCTACAGCGGCACCTTTGAGCCCGGGTCGGCCGACGAACGATCGGCGTCCGCGAAGTCCCCGCCGGTGTCGACGGACTCCGGCGCCGAAAACCCGCTCGCCCGGTAACGCCGCGGCCTGCGGGCTGACGCGGTCACGGCCGCGGGTGAAACTTCGTCAGCACTTCTTTAAGCCGCGACCGGTCCACGTGGGTGTAGATCTGCGTCGTCTCCAGGTTGCTGTGGCCCAGCAGCTCCTGCACCACCCGCAGGTCGGCCCCGCCCGCCAGCAGGTGCGTGGCGAAGGTGTGCCGCAGGGTGTGGGGGTGCACGTTGTCCAGGCCGGCCTTCTCGGCGTGACGCTTGACGATCTGCCACACCACCACGCGGGTAATCGGTTGACCGGTGCGCGACAGGAACACGCGGTCGGTCGGGGCGTGTTCACGCACCAGGTCTTCACGCAGCTCTTCGCAGTAGCGCCGTAGCGCCCGCATGGCCGGCAGGCCGATGGGCACGACCCGCTCCTTCTGGCCCTTGCCCATCACCCGCACCACGCTCAGGTCGAAGTGCACGCCGGACATATCCAGCTCGGCCAGCTCGCTGGCCCGGAGCCCGCCGGCGTACAGCAGCTCCATCAGCCCCACGTCGCGCAGGTAAAGCAGCGTGTCGGGGTCGGGGGCCTGCAGCAGCTTCTCGATCTGCTCCTCGCCCAGCACCGTGGGCAGCCGCTTCCACGTCTGCGGCTGGGTCAGCTGGTCAGCGGGGTCGTCGTCGTGGTGCTCGCGGGTCTTGAGGAAGCGGCAGAACACGCGGATCGTCGCCACGTGGCGCGCGATCGTCGACGTCGCCATCCCGCGTTTTTCCAGCGACTTGAGGTGCTCGGCGATGTCGTCGGCCGTCAGCTCGGACCACGCGCGGTGCTTGCGTTCCACCATCCACACCCACAGGTCCCGCAGGTCGCCGCCGTAGGCCGCGATCGTCGCCGGCGAGAAGCCGCACTCGATGCGGATGTAGGTCAGGAACTCACGAACCGGACCCTCGAAGCGCGACACCGGTTTGGGCCGGGGTGGAGCCGCCACCGCGACGCCCGCCGCCGAGTCGCCCGCCGACTGGTTGGCGATCGAGGGTAAGAGTGACCGCAACGGCGTCGCGGGGCGACGGGCGGCGGAAGGTGCGGACGGCCGGGCGTTCGGGCTGATGCGGGCTTTGGCTTTCACGGTCCTGCTGCTCCCAGGAGAGGTGCTGATAGGCGGGACACAGGTGGTACGTCCCGAGGCAATACGAGAACGCCTCGTCCAGACGCCGCAGCGTCAGACGTCCATCACAGCGGTGATCCTCACCGTTGATGTGCGGGCATTCGGATGCCGAACGTTGACCGGTCCATCCCATAAACACTGCCTCCATGCAGGTGAGGGTTGGTATCGGGATTTGGCGGCGTCAGCCGTGAATTGCTCCCCCGCCGCGGGGCGGCTTCTCGCGGACCCTTGTTCGCCGTGGAGACGGGGGGCGGCGGCCCGCCCCCCGTCTCCACGGCGAACAACGACCCACTCAACGGCCGCGCGGGGGCCGCGCCCCCGCACCCCGGGAGGGTCTTCGGCTAAACACCAAACGGCCCCATGTTTTGAAGGTCTCGCCCCGCCCCGCCCGCAGGGCGGAAGCGGACGAGAAGGCACCCGCGTCGCCGCCCCGGGCCCCCGCGGGCGCAGCCCGCCGGCCCGGGGCGGCGACGCGGGTGGCGCCGAGCCGCTTGCCCCGCGGGCGGGGGGGATTACAATGCCCCGTCGCGGCGATGTAGCTCAGTTGGTAGAGCTAGGGATTCATAAGCCCTCGGTCACAGGTTCGAGTCCTGTCATCGCCATTGCCCGGGACGCCGGACCCCGAAGGGGGTTAAGCTTCTCGGGCGAAACGCCCCCGGGCACCCCGATTTCCGTTCGCGGAGCCGGGACCTGCCCCACCTGGAGAGGTGGCCGAGTGGCTGAAGGCAACGGTTTGCTAAATCGTCGTACGGGTATTACCCGTACCGCGGGTTCGAATCCCGCCCTCTCCGCCTGAGCCCACGCCCTTGACTTACCCAAGTTAAAGACGTGGGCTTTTTCGTAGATCGAGAAGGCGGGATTCGAGCCCGCCGCCCGCTTTGCGGGCGCACGCGGGTTCGACGCCCGCAGGGCGCCGCGGAGCGAAGCGCAGCGAATCCCGCCCGGGGGTCGCAGGTGGCGTGAGACGCGGGGCGATGGCGTCGCAAGCGACCCGACCACCCAAGCGACGAATCGATCAACCCCCAGCCACCGGGGTCATTCCCACGACCCGCTCCCGGCCGCGGGCGACGTCGGCCACGCCGCGAACCCGAATCAACGCGCGGCATCGAGAGTGCCCGTACACCAAAGGCCGGGCTCGGGTCCGGGTTTGACCCCTGGCCATGCAGGGGCCTTGCGGGGGTTGAATAAGCCAACGACGTATCTCAAACAGGAAACGCCCGCCTAATTCGAACCCCCGGTGGGCCGGGGCTTCGAAGCCGCGCGGCGTGGGGCCGCGGTGCAGTTGCGACAACGCAAGAGGCAGGCGTTGAAAGGCGACGGGATCGCGTCCGGCGCCTGACAGCGAAATAAGGTTGTCGCCCCCTTCCCGGGATCGGATCTAAAGGTCCCCTTGGCTGATGAGGCCCCGACTTTTTTCATTCTATTTGGGGCATGATGACCGCGCTATGGCTTTGCGGTGGCATCGCCTTTCGACTCCCTGTCGTACGCGTCAAAAACCTGCTGCATCTCCTCGGTTACTTCATACCCATGTCGATGGATGAGAATCCAACTCATCTCGACTGCTCGGCCCCGCAACTCGAACGAATTGCTGGGGTCGGCCGCCTCACTCATATGCTGTCTGAGGTTTTTGCCTTGGAACTCCGGCTCTCCGCATCCGACGAGGGAAAGGGTTAGAACGATGGCGGCGAGGATTCGCATAGGCTCAGATTACCCCCGCTACTCCGCCTCCGGTTTAGTCGGTCGCGCTGTCTCTCTGACGGCCTCGGGTCCATCGGGCGACCTATGGCGCCGACGATCGGGTGGGCGAGGAGTCGCGGGAGTGACCCCGGATTTTGGCGCTCGGGAACGATCGACAAGTTGTTACGTCTCTTGAGGACGGTGTGAAACGCTTGCCACTCAACGCCCACCTCTTCCGCCGTGTCCCCTGCACCCCACCCCCGCGTCCCGCCGCTTCGTCACCCCCGCCCACCGGGCGTTCGAATAAGGCCAGCGTCCTCTGCTCGAACGACGTCACCGGCTTATTCAACCCCCGCAACGCCCCTGCACAGCTTGGGGTCAAACCCGGACCCGCTCCCGGCCTGGGTTTCCCGGGCCATGTCGGTGTCGTTCGACTGTCTTGGTTTTCGACGCGGCCGACGTCGCGGGCGGCCGGAATCGGGTCGTGGGAATGACCCCGGTGGCTGGGCGTCGTGGCCGATCGAAAGACTGCTCTCGTTTTCCGGAGTTTCGCAAGCGGCGCCACGTTGCGCTGCGACGCTACGACGGGTCCGTCACCGCCGCCCACTCCTCCCCCAACCCCAACTCCCCCACCCACCGCTCGACGTAATCCAGATCCACCCGCCCCGCCTGGATCCGCAAGATCGACGCCGCGTCTTCCAACTGCCTTCCCGATTGCCCTGCCTTCGCCCACTCCATCTTCGCGATCAGCAGGTCTTCGACGGTCGCGACCCAGATGGTCTGGCCTCCCTGCTTCCGCGCCTCACGGCGCGCAAACTCCGCGCGGCTGAACGGGCGGTCCTTCCGAACGATCAGGTCGAACTTCCAGCCGGACTCCAACGCGATGATGTTGAACATCGAGCGGTGACGTAGCGCGTCCTCCGCCGCCTCGCGGCTCAGGTAAAAACGGTCTTCCGAGAACCGCTCGATCAGCCGCCGCAATCCTTCTGCATCGGGGGCGATGACCAGATCGATGTCGTGGGTCACCCGCGGAAAGCCGTGGTACACCCCGGCGACCGATCCGGTCACCATGAAGGGGATTCCCGCGGCGGTGAGGTCGGCGGCGAGCCACTCAACGGATCCCTCCGGCGTCGGATCACGGGGCGGATCAGCGGTCAACGTCGATCCCGTAGAGCTCGGCGATCATCCGCCGGTGCAGCTGCCCCTCGTCGAGATCGGGATAGAAACGCCGTAACCGGTCGCGGATCCCGGACCTGGCCACGGCGATCATGCCGAAGGTCATCTCGATCCGCCGCTCGTCCGACATCTCCCGATGAATCCGGTCCTGAACGGCCTGGGCCTCGGGTGTGGTGTCGGCGGGGACCATGGGTTCAGTTTACCTCGACGCTCCGGGTCGGCTCCGATCGGATAGACGCCGTTGTCGTTCAACGCTTGACTCGTCCGTCCCACCCCCTGCACCCCACCCCCGCGTCCCCCCGGTTCGTCACCCCCGCCCACCGGGCGTTCGAATAAGGCCGGCGTCCTCTACTCGATCCACGTCACCGGCTTATTCAACCCCCGCAACGCCCCTGCACGGCCTGGGCTCAAACCCGGACCCGCTCCCGGCCTCGGGTTTCCGGACGATCTCAGCGTAATTTGGTTGTCCCCGTGCACAACGCCACCGACGTCACGCGCGGCCGGCATCGGATCGTGGGAATGACCGCGGTTGCTGAAACGCGTGGCTGATGGAAAGGTCGTTGTTACCTTAGAAGCATGCAACAGCTGCTCATCACCAACCTGCGGATCGGATTCCAGGCCAACCTCACGCTCGGCCGCAAGCTGGCGGCGGGGGTGAATGCCCGCGACATGACGGTGCAGCCCGTGGCCGGGGTGAACCACCCGGCGTGGATCCTGCGGCACCTGTCGGCCTACCACCCGGTGGTGCTGGACCTGCTGGCCGGACGCACGCCCGAGGACCCCAAGCACCACCGCTTCGGCATGCTGTCGTCCCCCGAGCACGACCCGGGGGTGTACGGGCCCTGGGAGCAGGTGGTGTCGGACTACCTCGGCGGCGGCGAGGCGATCTTGGCGGCGCTCGACCGGCTGGGGTCGGACGACGCGCACCTGGCAGTGCTGATGTACAAGATGCCGGTTCCACGCTGGCAGGAGAAGTTCCCGCTGGTGGGCATTGTTTTGGGCTACCTGCTGATCCACCACGAGGGCTTCCACCTGGGGCAGCTGAGCGCGTGGCGGCGTTTCCAGGGGATGTCGGGGGTGTGAGCGCGTCATCGCCGCGGCGGCGGCCGGTCGCCACCGCGCGAGCCGCGCTCCGGTCGCTCGCCCCGGTCACCTCGCTGACCCCGGCCCTCGCGGCCGCCGCCTAGAGCAGCAGACCCCCGAGAACAGAGTAGAGCGGGTGGGTTCGCACGATAAGTCCATGGTCCCGGATGCAGGGGCAATGCGAATCGGATTCGATGTTCGGCGGGCGGGATGGTTTAGGCTGGGCCGCGACCTGATCGGGCGCTCCGCCCCACCACCCCGCCTGCCTTGCCCCGGACCCGCCATGCCCAAACACCGCTACGTCGATGAAACCGGTTTTGCCGGACACACCCTCTCCAGCCCGTCGGGTGTGACGGTGCGGGTGCTGGCAAACGGCGCTCTCGAAACGCTTTCTGTCGGGCCCGTCATGGTCAACCTGCTGGTGGGCTCGCCGGTGGGGGGCGGGGCGACGAAGCTGTACGGCCGCAAAGTCGAACGCGGCCGGGTGACGGACGTCAGCGATCTGCTGGAGGGGGCGGCGCTCGCCGTCGAAGACGACGCGATTGTTTGGCGGGGCGACTTTGCCGGGGCGGCCTACGCCCTGACGCTGGCCCTGCACCCGGAAGCCACCGCGTGGTGCTGGACGGTTGATTGGGCGGGCACCGCGTCCTTCGACGCCGTGCTGGTGCAGGACGTGGGCATCGCCAGCCGCGGGCAGAGCCAGAACAACGAGGCGTACACCAGCCAGTACGTCGACCACCGCGTGTTGACGCATCCCGCGCACGGGCTGGTGCTGGCCGCGCGGCAGAACCTGAGTCAGCCAGGCGGACACCCGTGGGTGATGCACGCTTGCGTCGGTGGCGCGTCGGGCGCGGTGACCGACGGGCTGCAGTTCTTCGGGACCTCGCACCGGACGACCGGCGTGCCCGAGTTGCTCGCGCAGACCGACTGGCCCGCAGAGGTGCTGCAGCACGAGTGGTCGATGCACGGGCTGTGCGCGACCGTGCGGGAAGGCGGCGAGCCGATCCGGTTCGCGGGCCGGTTCGTGGCGGATCACCCGGCGGCGACGACGGAAGCGGACCTGGGCCTGCTTGTCACCGACGGCTTCACCCCCGTCCTTGGTGGCACGGGCGTCCCGCCCGTGGTTGACCCGCAGGGTCAAGACCGCCCCGCTTCGGCAATCCCCCTGCTCGCCACGTGGCCCCCCACCCCCGAGAACCTCGCCGCCTGGTGCCCGGGCCCGCACCGCCACGTCGAAACCCTTGACGGGCAGTCCGCCAGCTTCTTCCACGGCAGTGAACGCCATGCGGTGACGCGCACCAAAGAGTCCCGCGTCAAACGCCGCCACGGCCACCTGCTGCGTACCGGGGGCACGCCCGTGCCCTCGGCCGACGCCGCGGACGCGCCGCTGTGCAGCACGGTGTGGGCGCACGGGGTCTTCGCCAGCCACGTGTGCCTGGGCCACACCAGTTTCAACAAGCTGCTGTCGGTCGCCCGCGACCCCCACGGCATCGTCCACGACTCGGGGCTGCGGCTCAGCGTGCGGATCGACGGCGACGACACCTGGCAACGACTCGGTGTGCCGTCGCTTTTCGACATGGGCATCGACGACGCGCGGTGGGTCTACAAGCACGAACGCGGAACGTTTGAGGTCGTCAGCCGCGCCTCGGGCGGTCGGATGACCTTTGCGGTCTTCGTGACCGACGGCCCGGCAGTCGCGGTGAAGATGACCGCCCACCTGGTGTGCGGCGACCGCGAACACGAGAAGCCCGGCGCCTTCACCGCCGACCCCGATGCGGGAGCGATCCACTTCCGCCCCGCCGCCGACACGCTCTTCGCGGGTGCGTACCCCGACGCATCGTTCGATCTGACCTTCGATGAGCCGGATCAGGTCGAGTCGATGGGTCAGCTGGGTGACCTGCCGTGGGCGACCGCCACGACCAGTGCCAGCACGCAGATCCGCTTTTCGATCGGCGGCGCGCTGACGAACGACCCGCGCGACGCCGACCCCGTCTCGCACGTGCCCGCCCCGCTGCGGCTGGAGACCGACGGCCCCGCCGCGGCCCTGGCCGACGCGCTGCCGTGGTTCGAGCACTGCGCGGGGATCCACCTGAGCGCCCCCCACGGGCTGGAGCAGTACGGCGGCGCGGCCTGGGGCGTGCGCGACGTGTGCCAGGGCCCGCTGGAGTGGCTGCTGGGGCGGGGCGACTTTGCCGCGGCGCGGACCATTTTGTGCGACGTGTTCGCCAGCCAGCGCGACCACGACGGCGGCTGGCCGCAGTGGTACATGCATCCGCCCTACGCGCAGATCGCCAGCGACCACGCGCACGGCGACGTGCCGTTCTGGCCGATCCTCGCCGCGGCGCAGTTTCTGGAAGCCAGCAACGACTTTGGCTTCCTGGACGAGAAGCTGCCCTACTTCGACGCGCAGACGCACGCCCCCACCCAGGACGCCGACACCGTACGCGGGCACCTCGAGCGCGCGCTAGCCGCCGTGGCCGAGGCCTGCCTGCCCGGCACCGCGCTGCCGGCTTACGGCCACGGCGACTGGAACGACAGCCTGCAGCCCGCCGACCCGAGCCTCACGTCGCGCATGGCCAGCGGCTGGACCGCGGGCCTGTACCACATGGCGCTGCGCCGCTTCGCCGGCGCCGTCGCCCAGAACGGCGAAACTGAACGCGCGGACCAGCTGAACGCGCAGGCCGACCGTGTGCGCGACGACTTCCACTCCCGCGTCATAAAGGACGGCGTCGCGGCAGGTTTCTACCTTCAGGGTGACGGCCCCGACCACCTGCTGCACCCCAGCGACACCACCACCGGGGTGACCTACCGTCTGCTGCCGATGATCCGCGGCGTGCTGAGCGAGCTGTTCACGCCCGACGAAGCCGCGTCGCACCTCGCGCTCATCAAACAGCACCTTCTCGCCCCCGACGGCGCGCGGCTGATGGACCGGCCGCCGGTCTACCGCGGCGGTCCGATGACGCACTTTCAGCGCAGCGAGTCGGCCAGCTTCTTCGGCCGCGAGGTCGGCATCATGTACGTGCACGCCCACCTGCGTTACGCCCAGACGCTGGCGGTGCTGGGCGACGCCGAGGGGCTCTACGAGGCCCTGCTCACCGTCTGCCCCGTCGCGATCGCCGACACGGTCATAAACGCCAACCCCCGCCAGGCCAACCTGTACTTCAGCAGCAGCGACGCCGCGGTGGCGGACCGCTACGACGCGGCCGAACGGTACGACGGCCTGATGCGCGGCGACGTGCCGGTGGACGGCGGCTGGCGGCTGTACTCCTCGGGCCCGGGCATCTACGTCGGCCTGGTGGCTCAGCACCTGCTGGGGCTGCGGCCGCAGTTCGGTGAACTGGTGGTCGATCCGCAGCTGCCCGCGAGGCTGCTCGGCGGCGGACTGGAGGCGACCTTGACCCTGGAGGGCCGGCCCGTGCGGGCGCATTTCCGCGCGGCCGCCGCCCCGTCGCTGACGGTCAACGGCACCGCCCTGACGGCGACCGGCACCGAAGCCAACCCCTACCGGGTGGGCGGCACCCGCTACGCGCGGGCCGACGTGGCCGCGGCGCTGGGTGGGGGCGACGACGCCAACGAGGTGGAGATCGGGGTGGTCTCCCCCGTCGCGGGAGGAGCGACTTAAGCTGTGAGGTCACGGGGCCCGCCCCGGTGCCGCCCGGTGTCCGCGATCGCTTTCCGCCGCTTGTTTCCTGTCTGGAGCCACGCCCCGTGCCGATCCCCCGCTGCTCTCTGCTCGTGGCCGGTCTCGTGGCCCTGCCGCTGACCGCGTGCGACCGCGGTGCGCCCGCGGGGCCGTCCGAACCGGGGGCCACGCCCGCCGCGCCCGCGGGGCCCACCGCGCCGGCGGGCCACGCCGAGGTCTGGGCCCGTTACGTCGAAAAGAAGCCCGATGAGGCCGAAGCGGGCTGGGTGCTGGACGGCGGTGGCCTGGCGGCCACCCACCTCGACGCGATGCGAGTCAATCTGGAGACCACCTTCCGCGCGACCGGCTGGGCGCTGGCCCGCTCGGTCGACGGCGCCCGGTACAAGCTGGTGACCGAGTTCGCCACGTCCGGCGACGCGCTGAAGATGCTGGCCTGGGACCCGACCGGCAAGCGCTACCACACACTCGCCGTGTTTGAACCGCCGGCCGACACGGTGGTGGGCGGGGCCGCCCAGCTGGCCGACGACCTGCTGAACGCGGCGCTCACCCGGCTGAACGTGGTGCGGGCGCAGTCCGAGGCCTACGCCGCCACGCACGGCGGCGCGGCACCCGACCTGAGCGCCGGCTGGGACGCGCTCACGCGGGCCACCCCCCCGCTGCTGACCACCGACCCGGTCAACCCGCTGACCGGCAGCGCCCGCGTGGCCCCGACCCCGGGCCCCGATGTGGGCTGGGTCGACTCGGGGGCCGCGCCGCTGCGGCTCAGCGTGCCCGCGGCGTGGATCCTCGCGTACCCGCAGCTCGCCGACGACGCCGCGCCGTTCTGAGTCCGTCTCCCGTCTGCACGCGCCCGTTCGGATCGGATCCCGCCATGGCCACCCGCCCCAACCTGCTGATGGTCGTCGCCAACGCGCAGGCCGACGACACGGTCGTCTGCTTCACCGCCGACCACGGCCTGGCCGTGGGCCAGCACGGGCTGATGGGCAAGCAGAACCTCTACGACCACAGCACGCGTGTGCCGCTGATCTGGGCGTGCCCCGGCGGGCCCCGGCGGGCCCCGGCGTGCCCGCGGGCGAACGGCGCGACGCGCTGTGCTGCCAGCACAGCGCCTGCGCGACTGCCGGCGAGCTGCTGGGCGTGGCGACCCCCGCATCGGTGGAGTTCCCCAGCCTGGTGCCGCTGATGCGCGACGCGTCCGCGGTCGCACACGCGGAGACCTTCTGCTGCTACCGCGACTTCCAGCGCAGCGTCCGCGACACCGACCACAAGCTGATCGTGTACCCGCACCTGGGGCGCCGCCAGCTCTTCCACGTCGCCCAAGGCCCGTGGGAGATGCACGACCTGTCGGAAGACGCCGATCAGCGGGCCAGGGCGGCGGCGATGTTCGACCGGCTGGTCGGGCTGCAGGCCGAGGTTGGCAACGGGCTGAACCTCGCGGAGTTCCCGATCCCCCGCCCGGGTGCGGCGTCGTGAGGAAACCGCGCCCGTGAACGAGGGACTCGAACAGCTGGTCCCGCTGGTCGTCGGTGGAGCCGCGCTGGGGCTGATCGTGTGGTGGAGGTGTGCCGGGGCTACGCCGCCCACGAGGCATCGGTGTTCGAGCAGGTCGCCCGGGCCCGCGGCGAGGCGGTGTCCGCGACCGATCCGTCGGTGTCCCCCGACCAACAGGCCCGGCGCGAGAGCGCGCTGACCGGGTCGCTGCGCACCCTCTTCGCGGTCAGCGAGGGCTACCCCGAGCTGCGGGCCAGCGACCACTTCCTGGCCCTGCAGCACGAGCTGGCCATCACCGAGGACCGCATCCAGGCGGCCCGCCGGTTCTACAACGCCCACGTGCGCGACCTCAACACGCGGGTCGAGCAGGTGCCCTCAAACGTGGTCGCGGGGCTGTTTCACTTTGCGCCGGCCGACTGCTTCGAGATCGACGAGGCGTCGGTGCGGGCGGCGCCGTCGGTGGGCTGACGCTTGGGTTCTTCGTGGGTCGGGCAACGCCAAGGCATTTATCGCGAAGTTGAGTTGCAGAGCCCGTTCGATCTGGCGTCACCGCTCTTACCGCGCGACAAGGCCTGGTTGCAGACACCAAGCTGTCAAGGCAAGGAAGAGCCGACGCAAAGCGGACGGGAGAGTCGGCGCATCGACGTGCGTCTACGCGCACGGGTTTCAATCCGATGTTCGAGAAGTACCTACGGATCAAAATATGTTCTCGGGTGCCACGGCCTTCAGGCCATACGAGTCCGAGGAAAAACAAGCCCTGAAGGCCATGGCGCCCATCAGGGGGCCGCCTGCGAACTAGAGCAGCTTGCGTATTTCTTGGCAGTCCGAACTGGCTACACGACGCCGTGGCGGCGTCGGTTTCCATCGCCGACCCTCCGGGGTCGCCTGCTTCAACCTCCTCGCCACGACACCGCTCGCCGACGCTCTGCCTGCCAATAAATACGCAAGCTGCTCTAAAGGGGAAACTTATTGGTTCATTTGACGGCTGAGGTCAACCCTGCCGTGAACGCTCAGGGAACAGCCCTACGCCAACGAACTGACCTACACCGCGGCTCTCCCTGCCGCCTGCGTCGGGTCCGCCTTGCCTTGCCAACTTGGTGTCTAAAACATGGCCCTGCACGGCGTCACAAGTGACAATGCAAAGCCATCAGCCCCCGCCACTCCACTTCGCGATAAATGCCTTGAAGTTGTGCGACCGCCTCACCCCTCGCCCCCAGCCGGACGGATGTCCAGCAGGTGCAGCTCGGGGCTGGTGACGCCGCGCCAATTGTTCAGCGACGGCTTGAAGGCCACGTCCACCGCGACGCCCGCGGGCAGGTCATCGGCCCGATCACCCAGTCCAAAGCCCACCGCCCGGACCGCCCCGCCGTCGGATCCGCGCAGCGACACGCTGAGGTGTTTGCCGCCGCCGCCCATGCGCTGCGCGGGGCGGGCGGTGATCGCCCCGCGGATGCGCAGCCTTGGCGCGGGATTCGCGCAGCCGAACGGGCCCATGCGTTCGAGGGCATCGAACAGCGCCGCGCTGCACTCGCCCAGTGTCACGTCGGCGTCCAGGCGGATGCGCTGGGCCAGGTCGTCGGCGGCCAGGTGCTGGTTGACCTGCTCCACCAGCGCGTCGCGGAAGGCGTCGATGGAGCCCCGGCCCAGCGACATGCCCGCGGCCATGGCGTGGCCGCCGAACTTCATCAGGTGCTCGTCGCAGGCGGAAATCGCGGCGTGCAGGTCCAGGCCCGACACGCTGCGGGCGGAGCCTTTTGCTTCACCGGTCGCGGCGTCAATGCCCAGCATCACGATCGGGCGGTGGTAACGCTCGGCCAGGCGCGACGCGACGATGCCGATGACCCCCGGGTGCCAGCCCTCTTTCGCGAGCACCAGCGCGCGGCGGTCGTCGCTGGCGTGGCCGTCCGCGTCCACCATCGCGATCGCCTCGGCCAGGATCGCGCGCTCGGTCTGGCGCCGCAGGTCGTTTTCCCGGGTGAGAAAGGCAGCCAGTTCTTTAGCTTGAATCGCGCTGGCGTCGGTCAGCAGCGTCACGGCCTGCCGCGCGTGGCCCATGCGGCCGCAGGCGTTCAGCCGCGGGCCCAGCACGAATCCCACGTGGTAGGCGTCCACCTTCTGCGCCCGCAGCTCGGCGGCGTCGATCATCGCGTTGAGCCCGACGAAGCGCGTGTGCTTGATGCGCGACAGGCCGTGCACCACGATCACGCGGTTCTCGCCGGTCAGGGGCACCACGTCGGCCACCGTGCCCAGCGCGGCGAACGCGGTGAGGTCCAGCAGCAGTTCCTGCACGTCGCGCGGCACGCGGTCGGCGTTGTAGAAGGTGCGAGCGGTCTGCCAGGCCAACTTGAAGGCGACGCCGGCGCCGCACAAGGGGGACGCGGATGCGTCCGCCGCCGAAACAGACGCCGCTCCCCGGGAGAGTTCGGGGTGCACCAGCGCGACCGCTTCGGGCAGGTCGTCCGCGTCAAACTGGTGGTGGTCGGTGATGATGAGCTCGAGGCCGAGCTCCCCGGCTCGCCGCGCCGCCGCGACGGCGGTGATGCCGCAGTCGACCGTCACGATCAGCGGCTTCGGATCGCTCTGCGCGAACTTTTCGAGGGCCTCTGCGTTCAGGCCGTAGCCCTCGTCCAGCCGGTGCGGCACGTAGCAACTCACCGCTTCGTGCCCCAGTTTTCGCAGCGTGTGCCACAGGATCGCCGAGGCGGTGACCCCGTCCACGTCGTAGTCGCCGTAGACCACCACCGGCTGTTCTTCTTTCACCGCACGGGCCAGCCGCTCGGCCGCAACGCGGCAGCCGGGCAGGTCGCCGGGCGCGTTCAGGTCGGTCAGCTTCGGGTGCAGGAACCGCTGGATCGCCGCGGGCCCCACGTGGCCGCGCTGGGCCATGATCCGCTCCAGCAGCGGTCGGCGGTGGTGCGATTCCGAGGAGGCGGCCCCGTCGTTCAAGATCCAGCGGGCGGGACGAGGTTCGGTGAGCATCGGCCGAGTGTAGTACGCGGCGGATTGCCCGCAGCCGTTCACGCTGCGACACTGCGTTCATGCTTCACCGCCCACCGGTTGCGCGTCGCCTGATCCCGCTCTTGTGTGCCGCCATGGTCGGCCTCGGCGTCGGACTGCCGGGCAGCGGCTGCCGTGCCCAGGGCCCGGCCCCCGCGCCCCCGACGGCGTGGCCGGCCACCCCCGACGCCCCGACCCTCGGGCGGTCCACGCCGTCTGCCGCCCCCGCGCCCTCCCGCCCGCTGTCACCCGGCGGCGTGCCGGCCACCGCCCCGGCCCTTCCCCCGCCGCCGCCCCACCGCGGCATGCCGGTGGGCGAGATCAACGCCGAGCCGGCGGTGCGGGTGCGGGTGGGCACGGGCCTGACCACCGTCACCCTCGGCGTGCTCGAGGGGTCGCAGCTGGAGATCAGCGCGGGCGCCGGGGCCCGGCCCTACCGCTACGCCGCGCCGGTCACCGTGCTCCGCAAGGGCGACGCGTGGGAGCTGACCGACGCCCGCGGGGGCCGGGTGCGCTGGCGTATCCCGCGGCTGGCCGTCAGCGCCGCCGCCCCGGGGCCGGTGACCTGCGGCGGCAACGCCTACCCGCGGCAGATCGTGCTGGAACCCGCCGATCACGCCGACCACTTCCACGCGGTCAACCACGTGCCGCTGGACACCTACCTGGCCGGCGTGCTGGAGCGCGAGCTCTACGCGTCGTGGCCCGAAGAGACGTTTCGCGCCCAGGCCGTCGCCGCGCGGTCCTATGCCCTGTGGGAGGTGGCGCTGGCCCGTCGCGACCCGGCCCGCGGCTTCGACCTGGAATCCACCGAGGCCAGCCAGGTCTACGGCGGCCAGTCGAAGAACCCTAAGGCGTTGGCCGCAGTGAACGACACCCGCGGCGTCATGCTGGTCTGCGACGGCCGCGTGCTGCCGGCTTTTTTCGCCAGCAGCAGCGGCGGGCTGGGCCAGGATGCCGCGCTCGCCTTCCCCGGCCGCGGCCCCGACCTGCCGCCGCTGCGGGCCCGCGAACACGGCGCGTGGGACAAGCAGAGCCCGACCTACCGCTGGGGACCGGTCGTGCGTGACCGTGTCGCCTACTCGCGCCGCCTCGCCGCCTGGGGCGCCCGCGAGAAGCACGCGGTCGCGGCGATCGGCACCGTCACCCGCATCGAGGTGGCCACCCTCAACCGCGTCAAGCGCCCCGCCTCGTTCCGTGTGACCGACGAGACCGGCGCCGCCTTCGTGATCGACGCCGAGGGCTTCCGCCAGGCCGGCAATTTTTCCGGCGCTCGCGCCGGCGCCGGCCTGCCCGCGCTCGACAAAGACGACCGCCTGCTCAGCAGCCACGTCGATGTTGCCCTCAACGCCCGCCAGGTGGTCTTCAGCAACGGCCGCGGCCACGGCCACGGCGTGGGCATGAGCCAGTGGGGCGCCAAGGCGATGGCCGAGGCGGGGCACCACTACGCGGCGATCTTGAAGTTCTATTACCCCGGGGCGGAGCTGCGGCGGCTGTATTGAAAGTAGCAGGCACACTCCGTGTGCCGTCCGCCTCTGAGTTTCGGCAAACCGTGTACCCGGAACCTCTTCGCTTCATCTCCCACGTTCGTGGTCGCCACCCCATTCTCTTCCCTATGGCGTATTGGCTAATACGTAGTTCGTCCATTCACCCGATTCGACACGGGCCTTAATCGTTGGTCTTGACAGGCCGAGGATACGGCTTGCTTCGCTTACAGACCGATAATCGACGTGATTTATTCGGATTGCGACTAGTCCAAGCCGGCCATCTTTTGTTTCCTCCTTGCCAATCCCTTTGCATAACCAGTTCGGAAACGACAAGCTCCTACACCGTTTTTTTAATGTATTGATGTCAATGCCATGGTGTCGTGCAGCCGCACTCTGGCTTTCAAAACCAAGGCCATTCACTACCACCTGAATCGGCGCGGATGAGAACTTCGAATCCACCATCTCAGCCTGCTGCCTCTCTGAATCGACAAAGCACCAAGCTAGATAATTTGAACTCCTGCACCGAAACAAGACCCCCCCGCTAGATAAGCCGAACTCGTTTGCCGCGGCATTGACCGACAAAAAATGCTTCCCCTCGGCTATGACTGGCGTGGGATTCGCCGGAGGGGCATTCTTTTTGACCACGAGTCCATCTTTTCTCCTATACCGCGGGTAGTTGGAGCTGCGTGCCCGTGAGTAAATTTTCGCCACACTCTCCCCCGTAGAACGACTCGCATCGGCGGTGGTGGCGTAGTTCACTCCATGAATCTCGACGGCAACCTTGTCCTTTCTATTCTTCCAGTTAGTACGACGCGGGAGCTGGCCTCGATCGACGTAGAAGTAGCCCTCCCATCCATACCGAATCCTCTTGGCGATTAGACCGAAGGGTACGCCAGTATCTCGACTCGCTTGCGAGAGAGATTCAAATGTTTCACCGAGGAGGAAGACGGGGCGCTTGTACCTACTCAATATCCCCGGCCTAGGTCTCTGTTGCCCCTCGTCTTCATAGAAGTAGCCACTCCATCCATTCTTAATCCTGTGCGAGATCGCCCCCGAAGTAACCTTGAAATGACTCGCCGCATCAGCAAGACATGTGTAGCGGGAGCCAGCTGCGATTACGGGTCTCGCGGACGCGCTTTTCCCGCCACGCAAGGCCAAGTGTCCGGTTGAGCCGTCACCGCCGTCTGACCTATTGGTCAGTGGCCCTTCCTGAAGGTCGTGTCGCCCAATTCTTGCGATCAAATCGACTTCGGCATCTAACGCCTCAGCCTCGTCCGAATACAGTCCGGCAATTGAATATCCGAGATCGACGCCAAGCCGCTTGTGTTTTTGCACTATCCGCGACTTGTGTACGTTATTCTTACGCTCGCTCTTCATTTCATGCCTGGCAAGCCGCTGCCGATGGCCCTTGCCGACGTAAAACGGGCAGGGATTTTGCACATACATTTTCCATAAAACATAGACGTAAAAATCGTTAGAACCCCCGACTTCAGCAATTGCTTCAGACCGATTTCGGGGAGTCATTGCAAGTCGGTTTGCCCAGGTCTTGGTCATATCTCAGCTCAGGCGCATCGAAGAAAGCGACATCATCCTTATTCAGGTTTCAGAACTAATCATAAAGTTTTTGCAGCACCGATCCAAGATGCCCCCCGTCACCCCATTCCCGCCACATCCATCATCGCCGGCCGCTCAACGCCCGCGGTGTCGATGCTCACGAACTCCCCGCGCTCGCTCGACTCCAAGGTGGCGAGCATGATTTCCAGCACCGAGCGCGACAGCTCGCCCGAGGCGCGGTGCGGGCGACCGGCCTTGATGGCCAGTGCCATGTCGGCGGCGCCCAGCGAGCGGCCGTTGGGGTGGGCGTGCGGGGTGGCCGCTTCGGCGTAGTCGTCGCCGTCTCCGCCGCCCGTTTGCCCGGTGGTGTAGAGCATGGGCGCGGTGTCGAAGCCGTTGGGGTCGCCGACCTTCAGCGTGCCCTTCGTGCCGTAGATCGTGATGGGACGCGTCGTGTCGTGGGTGGCCTGGTGGCCTGCGAAGCTGGTGACGACGGTGCCGATCGCGCCGCCGGCGAAGCGCAGGTTCGTGGCGACGTGGTCGGGCGTGGCGACCTGCACCACCTTCCCGTTCTTCTTCTCGCTGGTGATCGTCCGCGGGTTAATCTGGATGCCGGCCTCGGCGCTCACCCGGTCGATCGGTCCCAGAAGGTTAATCAGTGCGGTGAGGTAGTAGGGCCCCATGTCGAGCATCGGCCCGCCGCCCGGGGCGTAGTAGAACTCGGGGTCGGGGTGCCAGCTCTCGTGGCCGGGGCAGACCATAAAGCCCATGGCGGCGGTGGGGGTGCCGATCGCTCCGTCGTCGATCAGCTTCCGCGCGGCCTGGTGGCCGGTGCCCAGGAAGGTGTCGGGGGCGTTGCCCACGCGGACACCCTTCTTTTCCGCGGCGTCGAGCATCGACGTCGCCTCGTCCCGCGTGACGGCCAGGGGCTTCTCGCCGTAGACGTGCTTGCCGGCGTCGATGCACCGCAGCGCGATCGGTGCGTGGGCGGCGGGGATGGTGAGGTTGATGACCAGTTCGACGTCGGCGTCGGAGACCACGTCGTCGACCGACCCGTGGCGGGGCACGCCGAACTTTTCGGCCTGGGCCTGGGCACGGTCGGCGTCCAGGTCGGCGACGCGGACGATGTCGAGCACGCCGAACGCGGGCGCGCGTTCGAGGTACTGGGTGCTGATGTTGCCGCAGCCGATGATGGCGGTTTTCATGGTCGTTCTTGGGCGGGGTGGCTTGCAGTGAGAGAGGTTGTCGGGTGTGAGACCATGCTACGAAGGTGTTAGGTGTTAGGTCCTAGGTCTTAGGAAGAACGCTGATGCGGGTACTGAGCCGCGGGGGGTGGCAGCGCTCGCGTCTTCCTAAGACCTAAGACCTAAGACCTCGGACCTAAGACCTAGGACCTAGGACCTAGGACCTAGGACCTAGGACCTGACACCTCGCCCGGTCCGCTCTGTCGCGCCGGCAACGCCGCGGCAGAGCGTCGCCGAGAGCCGATCAGTCGATCGTGTCCAGCCGCGGGCCGGGGATCGTCGGCCGCACCTGCTTCTTCCACTTGTCGCGGTCGAAGTGTTTGGTGACGTAGTCCACGGCTTCTTCTTCCGAGTCGGTCAGGTGGAACAGGTCCAGGTCGCCGGGGCTGATGGTCTGATACTTGTCGACCAGCGTGCCCTTGACCCAGTCCATCAGGCCGCCCCAAAAGTCTTTGCCGACCAGCACCACGGGGAACTCCTGGATCTTCTGGGTCTGCATCAGCGTGAGGCTTTCGAAGAGCTCATCCAGCGTGCCGAAGCCGCCGGGGAAGATGATGAAGCCCGCGGCGTACTTCACGAACATCACCTTGCGGATGAAGAAGTAGCGGAACATCAGCGGGTGGGTCTGGTAGGGGTTGGGCGCCTGCTCGAAGGGCAGCTCGATATTCAGCCCCACGCTCTTGGCTCCGGCCACACCGCTCTCAAAAGCGCCCTTGTTGGCGGCCTCCATCATGCCCGGGCCGCCGCCGGTGATGACGGCCAGGTCCCGCTTCACGATCATCTCTCCGCAGCGCACCGCCTGCTGATAGCCGGGCTCTTCGGGCCGGGTGCGGGCCGAGCCGAACACGCTGACCGCCGGGCCCACCGCCGACATGGCCTCAAAGCCGTCGACGAACTCAGAAAGGATGCGGAAGAGCCGCCACGATTCGCGGGAGAGGGCGGCGTCCTGGGTGGCGCGGTCGGTCATGGAGCGTCTTTGAGGTTGGAGTGAGGGCGGTGACTAAGGGGCAGGATAGCTGGGGGGGGTGCTACGTAGGTGTTAGGTGCTAGGTCCTAGGTGTTAGGAAGAGCGCTGACGCCGGCTCAAAGCCGCGGGCGGTGACCACGCTTGCGTCTCTCTAGGACCTAGCACCTAGCGCCTGACACCTCGCCAGCACTCCTCTACGACAACGGCCCGCGCACAAAGCGCGGGCCGTCAACGGTCTGCCCGGCTCACCGGCGGCTTACGCCGCGGCGGCGGCCACGGCGCCCTTGGCCTTCTCGACCAGCAGGTCGAAGGCCTTGGGGTCGTGGATGGCGATCTCGCTGAGCATCTTGCGGTTCAGGTCGATGTGGGCGGCCTTGAGCCCCGCGATGAAGCGGCTGTAGTTGAGGTCGCGCATCTTGCAGGCGGCGCTGATGCGGGTGATCCAGAGGGCGCGGTACTCGCGCTTGATCAGGCGGCGGTCGGTGTACTGGTTGACGCCGGCGCGGATGACCGCTTCCTGCACGCGACGCCACTGCGTTCGGCGGGCGCCGCGGTTGCCCTTGGCTTTTTTGAACCAGCGATTCTTGGCTTGACGCCGGGCGGCGCCCTTCTGTGCACGTGGCATGGTGCAAACTCCTGGTCGCGTGGGCGGGGGAGCCGCGGCCCGGAAACGGTCCGGAACGACTCACTTGGCCCGGCACGCAGACGGGTGGGGGGGATCTTCGGTGGGGCTGCGACGCGGCTCGGTTCCGGTGACGAAGCTGCTCCGGTGGAGCGTGATCCGTGATCCGTGAGGCGAGCCCACGGGGCGGATCGTTTCGCGGCTCAGGCCGCGTCGGGGGCGGCCGGCCGCGACGCCCGCTTGGGCTCGACGCGGCGGTGCAGCAGGCCTTCGAGGTACTTGCGGTCGCCGACCTTGCAGACGAGCTTGCGGCGTTTGTTGCGCAGCGTGTTGCCGTCCATGTGGCTGTTGATGTGGTTCTTGCCGCTTTTGGCGAACTTGACTTTGCCCTTGGCGGTGAGCTTTGCTCGTTTGGCGAGGCCCTTGTGGGTCTTGAGTACGTTGGTTTTGGCGCCCATAAGTGGCCTCCGGCGGCCGGGCCGCGTTGGGGGGTGGCGGGATGGTTTCGGCGGACGGCCGCACCGGGGGGCCGGCGTGGCGAGCCGCGTAGGCTAGCGGACCCCGGCCCGGGCGTCCAGCCCCCCGGGCGGCAAACCGGCCCCGCGGCTTGCCCGACGGGCCCGTGGCGCGTACGTTGCGCGGTTAAAAGGAACCGTGCATATGAAGGTAATCTGCGATCGTGGAGCTCTGGTGAGCTCATTGGGCCTGGTGGGCGGCGTGATCGCCTCCCGCACCCCCAAACCCGTGCTGACGTGCGTGAAGCTGACCGCCAGCGCCGACGAGGGGCTGGTGCTCGAGGGCACCGACACCGAGGTGTCGGTGCGGCTGGCCACCCCGCGGGTAGAGGTCGAGCAGCCCGGCGAGGCCCTCATCCCCGCCGACAAGCTGCAGCAGATCGTCCGCGAGTCGGTCGACGCGACGCTCACGCTGTCCACCGAGCAGGACGTGGCCCACATCACCGGGCAGGACTCCAAGTTCAAGGTCTTCGGCCACCCCCCCACCGACTTCCCCGCCGTCACCGCGTTCACCGGCGACGCGGACTTCACCATCCCCGCCGGCGAGCTGCACCGGATGGTCGCGCAGACGCTGTTCGCCACCGCCCGCGAGAACAGCCGCTACGCCATCAACGGCGTGCTGGTGGAGCGCGTCAGCAAGAAGCTGGTGGTCGTGGCCACCGACGGCCACCGCCTGGCGCTGGCCCGGGGCACCTGCAAGACCGACAGCACGGAAACGCGGTCGGCCATCGTGCCCACCAAGGCCCTCACCCTGCTTCTGAAGCTTTTTGACGACGCCGAAGAGTCCGTGCAGGTGCGGGTCGAAGAAAACCAGATCCTTTTCAAGACCGATCAGGCGGTGCTGGGCGCCAACCTGGTGGAAGGCAACTTCCCGCCCTACGGCGACGTGATCCCCAAAGACGGCGACAAAAAGGCGACCGTGGCGACCGACGTGCTGGTGTCGGCCACCCGCCGCGCGGCCCTGTTGACCAACGAGGAGTCCAAGGGCGTGCGCATGGCGTTCACCGCCGACGGCCTGACGCTCAGCAGCCGCGCTCCGGAGATGGGCGAGGCCGAGATCAAGGTGCCGCTCACCGCCTACGACGGCGAGGACGTGGAGATCGGGTTCAACCCCGCCTACGTGCTGGACGCATTGAAGGTCGTCGACGAGAGCGAAGTGCAGCTGGAGCTCAAGGGATCGAATAAGCCGGGCGTGATCCGCTCGGGGCCGAACTTCCTGTACGTCGTGATGCCGGTGAACCTGCAATAAACCGTGTCAGATGGTTCATTGCGAGGCGAAGCATGCGGCCGGAAGGCCGCACTCGAACAAGCAGGTAAGCCGCGCGTTCCCTGTGACGCGCGGCTTGCCAGAGGCTCGCCCTGCCGACCCACGCCGTTCCCCTGCTTGCCAAACTGAGTCATGACCTTCAGCTGGACCGACATCGAGGACATCGTGCTCGCGCTCGATGAGGCCCACGCCGACCTGGACCCGGCGTCGGTGCGCTTCACCGCGCTGCGGGCGATGATCGAGGCCCTGCCCGACTTCGTCCCCGAGCCGGGGCAGAACGTCAACGAGCAGATCCTGGAGGCGGTGCAGGCCGGCTGGATCGAGGAACGCGAGGACGCGGGCGGCGGCGGGGACACCGACGCAGATGACGCGGACGACGACACGGCGGGGTACCGTCCCAACAACCCCTTCCGCTGAGCCGCCGGACGGCCGGGACCCGCCTGTAGAATGGGGGTGGAACCGTGAACCGCCCCGGGCCGATCGACACCAGATGAGCACCGCCCCCGCCACCCCCACCGAAGCGTCCGCCGACGCCGACCCCGACGCCTCGCCCGCCGCGGCGTCGGCGACGGTCATCCGCCAGCCCCTGAACGACCCCGAGGTCGGCTGGGTGGGCAAGCTCATCCAGCGGATCGAGCGCAAGGTCTCGCGGCTGTCGACCAAGAACAACTTCTGGCACCGCAGCATCGCGTGGATCTTCCTGCCGCTGGCCTATCGCTCGGGCATCAAGTTCCGCGGCCAGGACCTGAGCAAAGACGGCGAGTTCGAGTGCGTCGTGCCCTTCAGCCGCTTCAACAAGAACTGGTACAACGCCATGGCCGGCGCCGCGTTGCTCGCGAACAGCGAGGTGGCCGGAGGCATGTACATCTTTAAACGCTGCGGCAGCGACTACACCGTGGTGTGCAAGCACCTGGAGTACAAGTTCCGCCGCCCCTGTGTGGGCCCCGCAATCTACCGCGTGATCCCTGAAGAGGACATCGAGCCGCTGGTGGCCACCGGCGACGAGTTCAACATCACCGTGAAGATGACGATCCTGCAGGCGGTGGTGAAGAAAGACGAGAAGGAGCGCAAAGTCGGCGAGAGCGTCGCCACCTTCCACGTCACGCCCAAGTCGATGTTCCGCGCCCGCAAGGCCAAGCAGGCCGAGAAGGAAGCCGTGAAGGCGGCGCGGCGGGGGTCGGGGGCGTGATCTGTCGGAACGTGATCCGTGATCCGTGAGCCGGACCTGACGGACGGCGTCGCGACGATCGGCAGGGCGAGCCTCTGGCGAGCCGCGGCATCACTTGCGACGCCCGGCTCGCCCTGCCGATCGAAAGTGTTTTCCACGGATCACGGATCACGCACCACGGATCACGCACCACGGATCACAATCTCGAGACCCGCGCCCGAACCCACGTGTCCCCTAAAATCGGGACCCATGCCCCCCACCCGAAACCACCACATCCCCCTGCCCGGGCTGGGCGAGCTCGAGCGATCGGGACCCTGGCAGGTCATCCGCTGGGGCGCCTTCCTGGGCTGCTCGTGGACGTGGGTGATCGGCATGTTCCTGCCGGTCATGCTGCTGCGTGACCTGGGCGTGTGGGGCTGGGTGATCTTCGCGGTGCCCAACGTGGTCGGCGCGGCGGCCATGGGCACGGTGCTGCGCAGCGCCGCGGTCAGCCGCTTTCTGACCGACCGGCACGCCACCGCGCTCTACGCCTTCAGCGCGGTCACGGTGGGCTTCCAGTTTTACGTGGTGTGCTGGCTGGCCCCCGGCCCGTGGGTGGCGCTGCTCTTGATTCCGCTGGTCGCCATGGCCATCCCCGACGCGCGGCGGCGCGTGGGCCCCTGGCTGCCGGTGGTCGGCGTGGCCGCGGCGGTGCTGTCGTGGGGCGCGTTCTCGGCCGCCGGGCGGCTGGACGGCGCGTGGCTGGACGTGGCGAACAACACGCTGCCCGAACGCCTGCCCCTGACCGACCTGTGGTTCCTGGCTCCGGGCTTCCTGGTGGGTTTCGCGCTGTGCCCTTACCTGGACCCGACGTTTCACCGCGCCCGGCAGGCCACGGCGCCGCGTACCGGTCAGTTGGCGTTTGTCTTCGGTTTCGGCGTGGTGTTCTTCAGCATGATCGTCTTCACGCTGATGTACGCCGGCGTGCTGCGGCCGCTGGTGAACGGCGAGGGCGCCGAGAGCATCGCCCCGCCTTGGCGCGCGATCCTGGGCATCCACATCGGCCTGCAGGTCTTCTTCACGGTGACCGTGCATCTGCGCGAGCTGTTCCGCGACGCGGAGCGCCGGCCGGTGGCCCGGGCCGGCCAGCCGGTGACCACGCACGCGGCGGGCCCGCGGCGCCACGTGTTGGCGCTGCTGCTGATCCTGCCCGTCGCCTTCGCCCTGCTGGGGCAGACCGACGCCGCCACCGCCGCAGGCCTGACCGCCGGCGAGTGGGGCTACCGGCTGTTCATCACGGTGTACGGCGTGTTCTTCCCCGGGTACGTACTGCTGTGCATGCTGCCCACGCTGCGGCCGCGGACCGACGCCTTCCGCCTGCAGGTGTTCTGGATCGCCACGGTGTTGGGCGCCCCGCTGTGCGTGATGGGCCTGGCCACCGGGCCGATGGCGTGGCTGCTGGGGTTGTACGGGGTGCTGGCGGCGGCGCGCGTCGTTCTGGATGTGGGGCCTGCGGGCCCGCAAAGCGCAAAATGAAAAGCGCAAAGCGCAAATCGGCATCGCGGTACCAAGCCGCGAGTTGTTGCAGCCGCTTGCGTCCGAATTTGCGCTTTTCAGTTTGCGCTTTGCGCTTTTGAGCCCGCACGCCACCTTCCCCCCAGCCTTTCCACACCGACTCCGACACCCCGGACCCGAACCGTTCCGCCCCTAAACTGGGCGAATGGCATTCGATACCGGCAGAGTTACCTTCACCCGCTTCCGCGTCCAGGGCGACGCGCCCGCGTCCGTCGACGAGACGATGCTGGGCATTTTGAATGAGTCGCGCTTCCGCGAGAGCGAGATCGGCACGCCCGAAGAGGTCGAGGCGGGCTTCACCACCGGGCTGCACCTCTTCGACGTGCAGTTCGACTACAGCAAGAACGGCTTCGGCCACCTGGCCCACTTCGCCCTGCGGCTGGACACCCACAAGGTGCCCGGCGACGTGAAGAAGGCTTATAAGGTGATGAACGAGCTGGCCGCGGCCGAGGGCAACCCCACCGGCTTTGCCAGCAAGAGCGAGAAGCGCGAAGCCGCCGAGACCACCAAAGAGCAGCTGCGGGAAGAGCTCGCCAGCGGCAAGTACCGCAAGAGCAAGATCGTGCCGCTGCTGTGGGACCTTAAAACCGGCACGCTGTACTGCGGCGCCAGCGGCACCACGGTGATCGAGCACCTGTCGCGGCTGATGCGGCAGGCCTTCGCGGTGGACCTGCTGAATCTTTCGGCCGGCGTGCTGGCCGGCGAGCTGATCAAGGCCCAGGGCCGCAGCCGCGACTACGAAGACCTGCAGCCCAGCGCGTTCACCAAGCCGCCCGCGGCGCCTGCGGGTCAAGACGACGAAGAAGAACCCGCCGCGTACGGCGACCAGCCCACGCTGCCGTGGATCGCCAAGAGCGTGGACCTGAAGGACTACCTGGGCAACGAGTTTCTGATGTGGCTGTGGTGGACCGGCGAGCGCGCCGGTGCCACCGGCGGCGTCGAAACCGCGAACGACGGGGAGGTCTTCGTGGCCATCGACCAGGCGCTCGATATGGACTGCGCCTGGGAGCTGACCGGCAAACAGACGCTGCGGGGTGAGGGGCCCACCCGCCTGCCCGAGGCCGGCGACGCGCTGCGCACCGGCAAGTGGCCGCGCAAGGCCGGGCTGATCGTGGCCGACACCGAGTACCAGTGGCAGCTCAACCTGCAGGGCGACCAGATGACCGTGGGCGCCGCGCAGCTGCCCGAGTTCGACGACGCCAGCACCCCGCGCGAGGTGGCCGAGCGCCGCTTCGGCCTGGTGACGCAGATGGCCGCGACGCTGGACGCGTTGTACGACACGTTCCTGAACAAGCGGGCCGGCGGCCAGTGGAAGGGCACGCGGGAAAAGATCAGCGCGTGGATCACCGCCCGGCAGAAAAAAACCGTGGCCGTGGCCGCGTCGGCGTTGCCGCCGGCGCCCGCCGCGGAAGCAACCCCGCTCGCCCCCGCCGAGCCCCAGCCCGCCGGCGTCTGAGCGCCCGATTCAACTCCCGCCGTTCGTCTGAACCGAGTTATCCCTCATGGACACCGCCGACGGACTGATCAGTGCCCTGGTGCTCGACGGCGCGGGCGCCGCCCGTACCTCCGACGCCGCGGGGGTGGACGCCTGGTCGGCGGACGACGGCCCGCTTTGGCTGCACCTCGAGCGCAAGCACCCGCAGACCGAGACCTGGCTGCGCGAATCCAGCGGGCTGAGTGATCTGGTGGTGGCCGCCCTGCTGGCCGCCGATGCGCGGCCGCGCTGCACCCCGCACCCCGGGGGGCTCTTCGTGGTGCTCCGGGGCGTCAACCTCAACCCCGGGGCCGAGCCCGACGACATGATCTCGCTGCGGCTGTGGGTTGACGCCCACCGCGTGATCAGCCTGCGGACCCCGAAGCTGATGGCCGCCCAGGACCTGCGCGACCGGCTGGAGTCTGGCGTGGGGCCGCGCGACACGGGCGGCCTGCTTACCGGGCTGGCCGCCGCGCTGACCGAGCGCATCGCCCCGGTGGTGGTGTCGCTGGACAACCGCATCGACGACATGGAGGAGTCGCTGCTGGACACCCGCGGCCCGACCCTGAGGCAAGACCTGGCGGGGGCCCGCCGCCAGGCCATTGCGCTGTCTCGCTACCTCGCACCGCAACGCGAGGCGGTGACGCGTCTGGCCGATCTGCCCGGCGGCCCGTTGTCGAACGACGACCGGGCCCGCCTGCGCGAGTGGGCCAACCGCACCACCCGCTACCTGGAAGACCTGGGCGCGCTCCGCGAGCGGGCGGCCCTCATCCAGGAAGAGCTGCTGGCGCGGCATTCGGACAGCATGAACCGCACCATGTACATCCTGTCGCTGGTCGCCGCGATCTTCCTGCCGCTCGGGCTGCTGACCGGGCTGCTGGGCATCAACGTGGGCGGCATGCCGGGGGTGGACTCGCCGGGCGCGTTCTTCTGGGTGTGTCTGGGGCTCGTGGTGCTGGGCGTGATAGAGTATCTGGTGCTGCGCTGGTGGAAGCTGCTGTAGCTGCCAACCGGCCATGAATCAGGCCGGGCTCCACCGCCCCCGGGGCTCTTGGGTCCTGGATGTCTGGCCGCGAACCGGGGCGCAAAACGTTCGGTCCCGTGCTCCGGGCCCCGCTGGGCTTTAGAATGGAGCGGTCAAGGCCTGAGTACCTGTCGGCCTCGCGGGCATGCTTGCCGCCGCGCGGGCCGTACCACCGGATGACACGATGCCCCGAACCACCTCGGACGACCACGGACCCGGCCAAGCGGCTCGGGTGCGGTACCCTGTGGCGTTGAAGCTCGGGGTGCTGATGCTATTCGCGTCGCTGGTGCCCATCGCGGCGCTGACCGCCATGAACGTGCTGGGAGGCATGCGGGCGATGGAAGGCATGGCGCTCCGCAGCCTGCGGCAGGTGGCAGGGCTGACAGCGGTAGAGTTGGACCGACTCATCCTCGACGTCGGGCACCTCCACCGCTTCAACACCCACAACGTATCGGTGTCCGAGTTCTGCGCGGCGGCTCCCGAGGACCGCGATGCCTTGCGGCCCGGGGTGCAGCAGGTGCTCGAAAGCCTGATCCTGTCGCATCCCAACATCGCGTCTGCGTTTCTGGCCGACCCTGAGGGCATCGGGATCGCCTCGACCAGCACCAGAAACCTCGGGCAGGACCTGAACTTCCGCCCCTACATGCGCGAAGCGCTTGCGGGGCGTTTCTATATTTCGGACCTGGTGGTGGGCAAGACCAGCGGCCGGCCGGGCGTTTACTTCTCCGGGCCGCTGCACGACGACGACGGCGTGCTGATCGGTGTGCTGGTGCTCAAGCTGGCCGGCGAGCGGATCCACGCGATCTGCCGCACCGCCGACGTCGAGGGAGAGGGGTTCATCGTGCTGGTCAACCGCATGGGGGTGGTGCTGGCCCACCGCGACCCGGAGATGCTTTACCGCAGCCTGGGGCCGCTGTCCGCCGAAGCCCTGGCGGCGATCGACCCCGAACGGAGTTACAGCCGTGCCACGCTCGGTTCGGTGGGCCTGGACCGCGCCGAGGCCGACACCATCCGCCTCGCGGTGGCCCGCGGCAGCCAGCGGTTCGTGTCCTCCGAAACCGGGGTCGCCCACATCGTCGGCTACGCCCCCATGTTGCAACGCGACTGGGTGGTCGGTGTGATCCAGCCCGAGAGCGAGTTTGAACGCCACGCCCGCGCACTGCAAAGGTGGCAGCTCAAGATCCTGGGCCTGGTCACGCTGTGCTCGGTGCTGGCCGGGCTGCTGGTGGCCCGGCGATTTGTCGGGCCCATCCGCCGGCTGACCGATTCGGTGACGCGTCTGGCCGCGGGCGACTACGAGGCACGCGTGCCCGACGGCGGGCACGACGAGCTGGGCGCGCTGGGCCGGGCTTTCAATGCGATGGCCCCGCAGCTGCAGGAGCGGATGCTGGCCACCGAGACGATGACCGTGGCCCGCGAAATCCAACAGGGGTTGCTGCCCAAGCAGATCCCGCAGATCGCCGGCCTGGACGTGGCGGCCAGCAACCTGCCCGCCGACGCGACCGGGGGCGACTATTACGACTTTCTGGACGTCGCCCGATGGAAGCCTGACACCCTGGCGGTGACGGTGGGCGACGTGACCGGCCACGGCGTGCCGGCGGCCCTGCTCATGGCGACCGCCCGCTCGCTGCTGCGGGCGCACGTGCGGCCCGGCCAGACGCCCGCGGAGCTGATCGAGGCGGTCAACGACCCGCTGTTCCACGACTCACCCGACAACCGCTTCATGACGCTGATGTACGCCGAGATCGACCGGCCGCTGCGGACGCTGCGGATCGTTTCGGCGGGGCACGACCCGGTGCTGGTCTACGACCCCGACGAGAACCGGTTCTTCGAAGTCGAGGGGCACGACATCCCGCTCGGCGTCGAGGCCGGCTGGTCGTTTACCGAAACCACGTACACCGACCTGCCGCCCCGGGCGATCCTGCTTATCGGCACCGACGGCATCTGGGAGTCGCGCCCGCCCGGCGGCGGCGAGATGTTCGGCAAGGCGCCGCTTTACCGCCTGCTCAGCGGGCACCGCGATCAGCCGGCCCGCACGATCATCAACACGCTGCTGGGCGAGCTGATCGCCTTCCGCGGGGGCCCCAGCGTGCCGCAGCTCGACGACATTACCGTGGTGGTCATCAAGCTGACCGACGCGCGCGCCCGGGCAGACCGGGGCGGTGCCCCGGTCCCGGCGAGCGTGCGAACCTTGCGGGCCGGTCCGGGCCGCGGGCGCTGGGGCGGCGGCTGACGCGGATCCCGGCGGGTCGGGGTCGTCACGGAGGGATTCGGGGCCCGGGGGCGATCCGCGGATGAGACGGCATCCGGGTCAGCCGGCGGCGGGCGCCCCGGCCTCGGCGATCAGGGCGAGCGCCCCGGCACGCGTCTCGTGCACCGCCAGGAAGCCCGAGCGGTGCACGAACACCGTGCCGGGGACGCCGGTGGCCGCCGACGCGGCCTGGTTTTCGCGGCCACGCCACGACTCGGGGAACAGGCTCTCGGTCCCGCGGGCGGTGCGTACGTTGCGCACGATCCAGCCGTTGCCGCGGTCGAAGGTGACCCAGCGCAGGCGGCCTTCCGGGTCCAGCCGGTGCACCACCGGGCTCCACAGGCCGGCCCCTCCGCTCTCGAACTCGAAGACCAGGTGGTCCGCGTTCTGCTCCAAGGCCGCGGCGACCGCCGCCTCCACCTTCGGCACCGTCTCGATGCGTACCTGCAGCTTGTACAGCGTGCGGCGGATCATCTGGATGCCGAACGCCACCGCGCTTTCGTAGGCGGCGTCGAAGGCTGCTGCGGGCGTGTCTTCGCCGGGCGGCGTGGCCGGTCCGTGCAGGCGGATCGCCTGGATGACACCGACCGCCCCGGCGTGGTCCGAGTGGCCGGTGTTGTCGTGGTCGTCCACGCTGCGGACAAACTCGCATTCGAACGCGTCGCAGGTCTTCTCCAAAATCTCCGGCGCGGCGTCGGGCAGCAGCGCCGCGCACACGTCGCCGCCCACCTCGCGCCAGAGCAGGCCGAAGCTGGCAAAGGGCTTGCCGTCGTCGCGGGTGGGCCCGCCACGCTGGTGGTGGTCGTAGACGTGGGGACCGGTGCCGGTCTCCGGGCCGGTGTCGTTCAGCCCCACGCCGTAGCGCCCGCCCACGTCGAACACCGCGTCGGCCTCGGCCCACCGCTGCGGGTCGCGGGTGCGGACGAAGACGACGTCGGGGAAGACCAGCCGCAGCAGCGCGCCGGCCAGCACGTCGTCGGCGTGAAACATGTGGTCGTGGGTCGCCGCGGTGCGCACGGCGTCGGGCCGACCGATTTTCGGCGTGGCGGGGGCCGCCTCGACGGCGTCGGTCGCGCACTGGACCGGCTCCGCGGCCACGGGGCGCAGGTGCGGCACGCCGTCGTCCATGACGAAGCGCAGGTCGTGGGAGCGGACGTTCTCGGCCAGCGCCAGGCGCAGCGCCGGCGGTCCGGCGGTCAGGTCGTAGACCCGCGGGGCCACCCCGTCGGGCAGGCGACGCAGGGGCGAATCGGGGGCGGCCAGCCGCTCGGGCCAGGCGTCGCGCGGCAGCGTGTCGAGCGCGACCGCGTGAACCCGTACGCCCGGCACGGCCGCCACGGCCGCGGCCCCCAGCACGTAGAGATCGGCGGGGCGCAGGGCTCCGGCCAGCACCGCGTGGTGGCCGGGGTCGGTCGCGGCGGTAATCAGCAGGCAGCCGCGGGTGGCGGCGTTGCCGTCGGGCCAGAGCCGATCGGCGGGGGTGGTGTCGGGCATGGGGGCCAGTGTAGGGAGCCGCGGGCGCGCGGTACCCGCCCCCGTTCATTTCAGGTTCTTCCGGTGTTTTCGTGTACCCGTTTAAGACAACACAGCATTTTTAACCGCCAAGACGCCAAGAGCGCCAAGGAAGGCGCCTGGCGGAACAACACGACAATAGAAGCGTGTTACGAAATCGTTTGGCGGAGAGTTCCATGGGGCTCTCCGCCAGTGAAGAAGTCTTGCCATTGCCGGAAGTCGTTTAGCCATCGGCCACGGCCTTCCTTGGCGCCCTTGGCGTCTTGGCGGTTCAATCCGGTTTTCGTTGTTCTACGAAAATACCGGACGAACCTTATTTCAGGTCGCGCCGCACGAAATGGGCGACCCCGATGACCACGAATGTGGTGCTGAGCCCCAGCAGCACCAGCACCGACTCCGCGATCGCGGGCCACGGCGGGAAGGTGTGAAACGTTCTTACCCAGAACCCCATGTGGTAGCTGGCGAACCAGGGGCGCAGGCTGCGGAAGTAGGGCAGGTTCATCAGCACCACGTCGATGAACAGCAGCGACAGCGTGAGGATCGTCGCGGCCGCGGGCTTCATCTTGAAGCAGCTGAACATGAAAGCCAGCGACGTGATGGTGACGGTGGCGAACGCGAGGCAGCCCACGCCCCGCGCGTAACGCCACAACCCCTCGCCCGTGTCGTAGAAGGCGAAGAGGTTCTCTTCGGGGATAAAGATGAACAGCTTGCCCAGACCCCCGCGGTAGACGCCGGCGAACAGCAGCGCGGTGACCCCCAGAAAGAGCACCAGCGACACGCTGTAGATCACGCAGGCCGCGAACTTCACCCCCAGCAGCCGCCCCCGCGACACCGGGCGGGCCAGCACCAGCCGAAGGGTGCCCTCTTCGTATTCCTTGGCGACGATGTCACCGGCGACGAGCGCCACATACAGCCCGCCCAGAAAGGTGAAGCTGAAGGCGATGACCACAATCGCCAGCGTGAGCCCCTGGTAGTGCTCGGCGAAGCCCAGGCCGTTGGCGTCGAGCAGGTTGCCGACTTCTTGCTTGGCCCGCGGGTGCTGCAGCATGGCGAGGATCGCCGCCTGCAGCAGCACGAAAGCGCCGAAGCCGATGTAGGTGCGGCGGCGGGCGTACAGCTTGTAGAGCTCCCAGATCAGCATCGGCCGGCCTCCCCCCGGTCGCTTCGGTCCGCGGCGGACCGGTGCGACCGGACGTCGGCCGGCCGGCTCGCGGGCGCTCGCTCGATCGACCCGCGGTTGCTGCCTGTGGCTTTGCGAGCGGCGGGTCGGATCGCGGGGTGCATTCGGGGGGCGGGGATTACGTAGCACGGAATGGCGAGCATCAAACCACTCCCCCTGGGTCGTGCGGCGGCGCCTGTCCCGTTGCGAGGTAAAACGACTCCAGCGTGCGCGGCGCAGGCGCGATGGCGTTGACGCGGAAGCCCGCGCCCACCAGCGTCGCGTTCACGTCGGCGAGGGTGACGCCCGCGGCGGCGGCGAGGCCGTCGGCGTCAATCAGGGCGGCGTCCCGCAGCAGGGCGAGCGCTGCCTCGCGCCGGTCCACGTCCAGCGTGAAGGCCCGGTCGTCGGCGGTGGCGCCGCGCCAGTCGCCGTCGAAGACCTTGCGGCCCTCACGCATGACCGCGACGTGGCTGCAGGTGCGCTCGACCTCTTGCAGCAGGTGGCTGCTGAACAGGATGGTGAGTTTCAGCTCGTCGTGCAGGGCCAGCAGCGTGCGGCGGAAATCGGCGATGCCTTCGGGGTCCAGGCCGTCGGTGGGTTCGTCGAGCAGCAGCAGCTCGGGGGCGGGCAGCAGGGCCTGGGCCAGGGCCAGCCGCTGCCGCATGCCGTGGCTGTAGGTGCCGACTTTGTGTCGGATACGGTCGGTCAGGCCCACTCGGTCGACGGCGGCGTCGATCTCACGCTTCGGCACGCGCGTGGTGTAGCGGCTGAAGACCTGGAGGTTGCGGTAACCCGTGAGGTAGTCGTAGAAACACGGCGCTTCGAAGATGGCGCCGACGCGTCCCAGGGCCCGCCCGCGGGCGGCGAACACGTCGTGGCCACCGATCGAGACCGACCCGCGGTCGGGGAACACCTGGCCCAGCAGCACGCCCAGTGTGGTGCTCTTGCCCGCGCCGTTGTGCCCCAGCAGGCCGTAGATCGCGCCGCGCGGCACGTGCAGCGACAGCCCCTGCACCGCGGGGCGGCCGCCAAACGACTTGGAGACGTCTTCGATCCGGATCACGGTGCGCTCTTGGGGGGAAGACTGACCGAGAAGTTCAGCTCGTGGGCGGCGTGGCCGTCGGCGTAGAGGATGTTGATCTTGTCGGTGTTCAGCGGGTGCCAGCCCTCCTTGTCGCTGATCAGCGGGACCTTCGACCCCGCGTTGCCGCCGACCAGCGAGTCGAGCCGGTCGATCGGCCGGCCGTTGAGCGTGAAGTTCCAGAAATAGCTGGTGCCGCTGGCCGCGTACACCTCCGCGGCGTCGGCCGGGCAGGCGTGCACGCCCGGCGCATCGTCGAAGAGCGTATCGAGCGCCGGTCCGGCGTCCGTGGCCGCCGCGCGGTTGTTGAGCGTGGGCAGCCGCCCGTCGCTGTTCACGAGGTACGCGTTGAGCGCCACGCCAGACTGCCGCAGATTCGACAGGCAGACCACCCCGCGGGCGGCGTCGCGGCTGCGGGCGAGCGCCGGCAGCAGCAGGCCGACGAGCAGGGCGATGATGGAGATGACGACGAGCAGTTCGATGAGGGTGAAGGCGGAGCGGCCCCGGCGGCTCGGTCGAAAAACCCAAGGCAGTGGCTCACGCAAAGGCGAAAAGGCACAAAGAAAGGCAGGAGGACGCATGCGTCGGACCTTTGCGCCTTTGCGCCTTTGCGTGAGACCTTCCGGGGTTGAGGGACTCCCCATCACCGCCGCCTCTGCAGGTTCGCCTGCATCTGCTCGACCAGCGGCTGCAGGTCCAGCTTGGTCTGGGCGCTGGCCGACGACAGGTAGCTCTTCATCCCCTGGTCGACGATCTGCTGCAGCTGCGTGTCGCTGAGTTCGGGCGGCGGTCCGCCCTGCTCGTCGATGCGCCGCGCCGCCTCGTCCACCACGCGGCGGCGTTCGTCGGGGGGCATCGCGTTGAGGGCCAGCATCAGCTCGTCAAAGCCGCGCGGCAGGGTCGCGTCGAGGTAGGCCTGCCGCTCGGCGTCGTTGAGGCGGCCGAAGACCGCACGGAGCTCGCGTTCCAGATCCGCGTCCATGCGGTCCGAGCCGCGGAGCCGGTTGACCCGTTCGGCAATTTCATCGAGGTAGCCCGATCGGTCGTCCGGGGGCAATGGGTGATCGGCCATCCACGCCTGGACCGACGCGGAGGTGGTTGCCTGCCCGCGGGCGAGCGCCCGCAGACCCGTCACGCCCGCCCACAGGCAGGACAGGACCACGGCGGCCATCAGGATGGGTCGGGAGCGGGGTGACACGGCCGATCCTAGGAACGCCGGGGACCTCGGGCCGGCCGGCGTCGGTCATACCGCCGCGGGCAGCACGCCGGACAGCAGCGCTTCCAGCTTCGCGCGGCCGTCGTCGTCCAGTTCGGTCAGCGGCAGGCGGACTTCGCCGGTGTCGACCCCGGCGATCTGCATCGCGGCCTTGATGGGGATGGGGTTGGTGGCGAGCGTGAGGCAGCCCTTGCACAGCGAGAAGAGGTCCAGGTGCAGCCGCTTTGCCCGGGCGAAGTCGCCGGATGCGCCGGCGGCGACCAGGGCCTTGATGCGCTCGGGGAAGAGGTTGCTGAGCACGCTGATGACGCCGACCCCGCCGATACTCATCAGGGGCAGCGTGAGCGAATCGTCGCCGCTGATGATGGCGATGTCGCACATCGAGCCGATCTCGCTGGCCAGATCGAGGCTGCCGGTGGCCTCTTTGATGGCGACGATGTGGGCGTGGGCGTACAACCGCACGACGGTGTCGGCGCTCATGGTGACGTTGGTGCGGCCGGGGATGTTGTAGAGGCAGATGGGCAGGTCCACCGCGTCGGCCACGGTCATGAAGTGGCGGTACAGGCCCTCCTGCGTGGGCTTGTTGTAGTAGGGGTTGACCATGAGGGCCATGTCGACGCCCGCGCTCTTGGCGTGCTGCGTGAGCGAGAGCGCCTCGCGGGTGCTGTTGCTGCCGGTGCCGGCGATGACCTGCACGCGGCCGTTCACGGCCTCGACGGTCTTCTCGATGACAGCGCGGTGCTCGTCGTGGCTGAGCGTGGGCGACTCGCCGGTGGTGCCCACAGGCACGACGCCGTCCATGCCGCCTTCGATCTGGCGCTCGATGTGGGCGGCCAGTCGGGCGAAATCGACTCCGCCGTCGGCGAAGGGGGTGACGAGTGCGGTGTAGGCGCCGGCGAGCATTTGCGGGTTCCGGAAGACGTTGAGCGTGGTGACTTTTCTCACTCTACCAAGCGGAATGGCAGATCGCCGGAAAGTGAAAAGTGAAAAGTGCGCTTGTGGGTGCGGCCTTCGGCCGCATGAGAAAGTCAGACGCAAGCGGAAGCAAAATCAAGATTTGCGCAGCGCGAGGATGAGTTCGACTTTGCCGATGGGCTCGCCAAGGTCGCGGGCGATGTCGGGTGCAGAGCTGTTTTCGTCGGCCAGGGCGTAGACCTGCGCGACCAGGGGGTCGGGGGGCGGGTCGGCGTGCGGGTCGGCGTGCGGGTCGGCATGCGGAGAATCGGCCGGGGCCGGGGCCGGGGCCGGGGCCGGGGTGGGGGTGGGAGTCGGGATCGATGGCGGTTCAATGTCTGCCTGGGGCGGCGGCGCTTCTTCGGCGCCGTCTTCCCCGGCCGGTCCCGCGGAAGGTTCGTAGCGGTCCACGGCGGGCGCGGCCAGCGGGGCATCGCCGCCCAGGGCCGCGATGCGCTGGTCGGCTTCGGCCAGCAGGCTTTCGAGCTGCTGCGACTTGGCGTCCAGCTGGGCGCCCAGCCGGCGGGCGAGCTGCTCGATGTCGACCATGAGGCCTTCGAGATCGCCGCGTACCGCGTCGCGGGTTTTGTACCGCTCCAGCTGTTCGCGGGCGGTGGGCTGCGTCGCGTTGCGGACGCCGCGCTTGCGGATGCGGATCACCAGCCAGGCGGTGATGAACACCACGCCGAGGATGAAGAGCGCGTGGGGCCCGAACTCGCGCGCGATCTCTCCCGCATCGGCGGCGAGCAGGAGCGGGGGGTGCGGCGGGCTCGTCACGCGGTGGACTCCTGTCGGGGGTGCACGTCAGCGGCGGCGGCGGCGACCGCGACCGCGTCGAGCACGGTGCGTACGGGCACGCCTGCGGCGTCGGCGGCGGCGCGGGCCGGCTCGAACTCAGCACGGGCGGCGACGGGTTGGCCGTCCAGCCGCCCCACTTTGACCGGCAGCACCCCGTAGGGCGTGTGGACGTCGACGTGCCCGCGTTCGAGCACCAGGCGGTCCCACGCGCGGTACCGCACGCCGAAGCTGCCGGTGAGCTCCAGCACCCGCCGAGCCGTCGCGGCCGCGTCGGCCTCGCGGGTCAGGACCGAAAGCTGCACGCCGGGGCGCTGCTTCTTCATCTGGATGGCGGTGGTCCAGACGTCGAGCGCGCCGTTGGCCTGCAGCGTCTCGCAGGCCCGGGCGATGACCTCGCCGGTGACGTCGTCCAGGTTGACCACCAGCTCGACCACGCGGGTCGGCGTGGGGTCGGCGTGAGGCGTCGTGTCGGGTGGGGAAGCCGGGTCGGCCATGGGCGGAGTTTATAGTCGGACGATGCCCCGCCCCGACCGCCCTGCCGAATCCGAAGGCGCGAACCGATCCCCCGCGGCGGCCGCACCGCACTACGGGCCGCTGGTGCGGGCGGTGGCCGACGGCCTGCGGCACCGCTGCGGCGTGCAGGAGGGCGACCACGTGCTGGTGGCCTGCTCGGGCGGGGCCGACTCGGTGGCGCTGCTGCGGGCCCTGCACCTGCTGGCCCCGCGGCGGCGGTGGCGGCTGCGGCTGACCGTGGCCCACGTGCAGCACCACCTGCGGGGCGACGCGGCCGAGGGCGACGCCGCGTTTGTGGCGGCCCTGGCCCAGACGCTGGGGCTCGGCTTCGTGCGTGCGGACATCCGCCCCGGGGACGCGGCGGGCAACGTGGAGGCCAATGCGCGGGACCAGCGCTACGCGGCGTTGGCCGGGATGGCGGCCGACGCGGGGGCGGCGACGGTCGCCACCGCCCACCACGCCGACGACCAGCTGGAGACGGTGTTGATGGCGCTCATCCGCGGCACCGGGCCCGCGGGGCTGCGCGGCGTCGCGCGGGAACGCCCGCTGGCGGACGGCGTGCGGCTGGTCCGCCCGATGCTGAGCGCGACGCGGGCGCAGGCGCTCGCCGTGTTGCAGGCTTTGAGTCAGGACTGGCGGGAGGACGTGACCAACGCCGACGCGCAGCGGACGCGGGCGCGGCTTCGGGCGGAAGTGCTGCCGGTGCTGCGGGAACTGAACGCGGGCGCAGCGCTCAACGCGCTGGCGTTGAGCGACCGGGTGCGGGAGTGGGTGAGCGGCGGCGGCGTTTGGGGGGGCGATTTGCCGCGGCACGGTGGGTCCGGCGGCCCTTGACCCACCCTACGGACGGAAGGTTGGGGTGCCTCTTTTGCAGGGTGGGTTAAGGCTCGGCGAACCCACCGTGCCGCGGCTCGGCGGGCCGCGCGACGCCGTGTCGGGCATTGAAGCCGCGCGTCGGAGGCGGGCGCAGCCCGCGGCGGTCGAGAAGGCGGGCGCGGGTTCCGGCTCTGCGGAACCCGCGCCCGGCGCCGAGCCGCCCCCCGCGCTAGCGGTGGGGCAGGTCGATCCGCGGGGCATCGCCCCACAACATCTCCAGGTCGTAGTGCGCACGGGTCGAGGGCTCGAACAGGTGCACCATGATGTCCACGAGGTCCAGCACGACCCAGGTGCTGGCCCCGTCCTTGTCGCCGCCGAACGCGGGGAAGCCCGCGGCGGCGGCCTCTTCGCCGACTTCGGCCGCGAGGGCTTTGATCTGCCGGTCGCTGGTGCCCGAGGCGACGATCACCACCTGCGTCAGCGGGCTGATGCCGCGTACGTCGAGCGCCACAATGTTCTCGCAGTGCCGGTCCTTGAGCAGCAGGCCGATCTCCTTCGCGTACGCGACGGGGTCGGTGCTGTCGGTGCTGCCCGGGTCGGGGCGCTGGGGGGACTTGGTCAGAAAGTCTTCGGCGGAAGTGGACATGGTTCGAGTGTATGCCGCGGGTGCCGCGATGCCGCGCGGTTTCGTTGAGCTTTAGACGACGCGGGCGAGGTGTTAGGTTTTAGGTCTTAGGCGTTAGCCAGAGCGCTGACGCGGGTACCGCCGGTGATGGGAGGGCGAACCTTCCGGTGAGCCGGGCCCCTTGCGACGCCGGCTCACCAGAAGGTTCGCCCTCCCGAAGGTGCAGGCGCACCCGCTTGCGTCTTCCCAAGACCTGACACCCAGGACCTCACACCTCGCCAGCGGTATCTCACGCTCGGCCAACCTCACCCCAGCCCGAGCGCGTTCATCACCACCGGCGAGTACTTCACGATCACCGCGGCGAAGACCACCGACACGATCGACACCAGCTTGATGAGTATGTTCAGCGCGGGGCCCGAGGTGTCCTTGAAGGGATCGCCCACGGTGTCGCCGACCACGGTGGCCTTGTGGTGCTCGCTGCCCTTGCCGCGGCCCTCGCCCAGGGCGCCACTCTCGATGTACTTTTTGGCGTTGTCCCAGGCCCCGCCGGCGTTGGCCATGAAGATGGCGACGGCGAACCCGCACATCAGCGTGCCGGCCAGCAGGCCCATCTGGCCCGGCACGCCCAGCACCATCCCGACGATCAGCGGCACGGCGACGGCGAGCAGCGAGGGCACGACCATCTCCCGCAGCGAGCGGCCGGTGCTGATGTCCACGCAGTTGGCGTAGTCGGGATAGTGATGCCCGTCGACGGTGGTCTGCATGGGCCACTTCATGGGGTCGGCGATGTCTTCTTCAGACACGCCGTCGGCTCGGAAGCCTTCTTTCATTTTCACGAACTGGCGGCGGCACTCAACCATCATGGCGTTGGCGGCCCGGCCGACGGCGTTCATGGTCATGGCGCAGAACACGAACACGAGCATGACGCCCAGAAACAGGCCGCAGAGCACGCGGGGGTTCATCAGGGTGACGTCGAAGTGGTGCATCAGCTCGGGGATGCTGAGGTCGGTGGCGCGGCGGACCTGGAAGGTGAGCGCATCCGACGCGTCGCCGGCCACCTCGCCGGTGTAGATGCGGCCGGTGTCGTCCCAGGTGCCGCGGATGAGCATGGGCAGCGCGCCGGTGGATGCGGCGCCGGCGTAGAGCGCGTCGAGCTGATCGAGCGTGCCGCGCGACGCGGTGGTGACACCGGCCACGTAGTCACTGGGCGAGTCGCTGACCACGAAGTTGCCGTGCCCCTGGTAGCCCACGCCGGCGCGGGCGAAGGGGGTGTCGTTGGACTGGCCGGGGACGGACAGCCCCGGGTCGGCCACGGCGCGGTTCATGCTGCTCTGAACGGTGATGACGAACGCGGCCAGCAGCGCCAAGGCGGTGAGCGCGGCCGAGCCGATGGCGAAGCCCTTGCCGGTGGCGGCGGTCGTGTTGCCCAGGCTGTCAAGCATGTCGGTGCGCTCGCGCACCTGCGCGGGCTGGCGGGTCATCTCGGCGTTGCCGCCGGCGTTGTCGGCGATCGGGCCGTAGGCGTCGGTGGCCAGCGTAATGCCCAGCGTGGACAGCATGCCCACCGCGGCGATGGCGACGCCCAGCACACCCAGCAGGAAGGTCTCCTTCCCGCCCGCGAAGCCGAACGCGGCGGTGATGGCGATGACCACGGTGACCAGCGGGACCCAGGTGCTGATCATGCCCTCGGCGATGCCGCTGATGATGACGGTGGCGCTGCCGGTTTCGGACTGCGCGGCGATGCGCCGGGTCGGGCCGTGCTCGTAGCTGGTGTAATACTCGGTGCCGTAGGCGATGACCAGGCCGGCGACCAGCCCCACGACGATCGCGCCCCACAGGCCCAGCCACGACACGCCGGCCACGTCGCCGAGCATCCAGTACAGCAGGCCCGCCGAGCCGGCGACAATCAGGCCCGAGCTGAGGTAGACCCCCGCGTGAAGGCCCTTGAGCAGCTGTGCGAAGGTGGCGTTTTCTTTCGCCCGCACCGCGTAGATCGACACGATCGAGCACAGGATGCCCAGGCCCGCCAGCGCGGGGGCGACGCAGACCAGCGTCATCGCGTCGGCGCCCTCCAGCCCGATGCGGACGGCGGCGGCGGCCGACAACGCCATGGCCGCGAGAATGCTGCCGTAGTAGCTCTCGTAGAGGTCGGCGCCCATGCCCGCCACGTCGCCCACGTTGTCGCCCACGTTGTCGGCGATGGCCGCGGGGTTGCGGGCGTCGTCTTCGGGGATACCGGCCTCGACCTTGCCGACCAGGTCGGCGCCCACGTCGGCGGCCTTGGTGTAGATGCCCCCGCCCACGCGGGCGAACAGGGCCTGCAGGCTGGCGCCCATGGCGAAGCTGAGCATCAGCGTGGTCAGCGGCACCAGGCTGGCGGCGTCGGCGCCGCGACCGAGCACAAAGAGCCACACCGAGATGTCCAGCAACGCGAAGCCAGTGACGCACAGCCCCATGACGGCGCCGGCACGGAAGGCGACCCTCAGGCCGTCGTTGAGCGAGTCACGCGCGGCCCGCGCGGTGCGGGCCGAGGCGTTGGTGGCCGTCTTCATGCCCAGGTAGCCACACAGGCCCGACAGCACGCCGGCGAGGGCGACGCCCAGCGGGGTGAGCTTCTCTTGCAGGCCCGGCCCGAAGGCCAGCGCCGTGAGCAGCAGGAGCAGGCCGATGAAAACCACGACGACTACGCGGCGCTGGCGGCGAAGGTAGGCGTAGGCGCCCTCGCGCACGGCCTGGGCCACGCGGACCATCTCGGGCTCGCCCTCGCTCTGCTTCATGAAGCCACGGTAAAACAGCAGCGCGAACACCAGTGCGGTGACCGCGCCGACGGGGGCCAGGAAATAGGCGGGCGGGAGGGCGGCGGCCAGCAGGCCGGAGGCAGACACAACTGGAAGCGGCATGGAGGACTCCGGGGGCAGACGGGACACCCGTCGCGGATCGACAAGGCGGGGGTTGGTGGCAGCCCGCCGCGGGGTAAGAACATGCTAACCGGGAGCGCGAAAAAGCCGCCGCGGACGGTCCGCGGCGGCTGGGTTGATCGGCGTTGGATTCAATCGCCCCCCCGGCTCAGCGCTTGCTGGAGCGGCGTGCGGCGGCGCCGGGTGGCAGCACGCGTTTGACCGACTTGCGGGCGGCCCGCTGGCGACGTTCCGATGGCTTTTCGTAGTAAGCGCGCTTCTTGATGTCCTTGGTGAGGCCCTCTTTTTCGCAGAGCTTCTTGAATCGGCGCATCATCTGCTCGGCGGATTCGCCGGTGCGGGCTTTCAGTCGGATTGCCATCGTGTCGGGGCCTTGGGGTGGGGTTTGCGGGCGGTTTTGCGGGGAAGTCGAGCCGACCAAGGTACCGCGCCGCTCGGCCGGCGGCAAAGGCGGCGGAAACGGCGGGGTGTGGGGGCGTGCGGGGCGGCGGCAGACCTTCGCCCCGCACGCCCCCACACCCCACCGTCACAGCACACGTTTGCCGGGTGTTCCTACGGAACGTTCGGCAAAATCAATGCTTAAGGATGCCTCAACAAGAGGGCGCGGCGCAGCCGCGCGACAACCTTGCGTCAGAGCGCTCATTGCGTTCTACATCCGCCAAGATCTCCCGGGTGAGCCGGAAGGCGCCCGTCCGCCCGCTCGGGGGCGGATGGGCGGCGCCCCGGATCACGCAAGGCCCCAGGACTTCAAGTTCCGCAGCGAGATCGCGAGGCTCTCGAAGGGGTCCAGGTCGCCCGCGTCGCGTTCGACGATGAAGTACTCCACCCCGGCCTCCTTGGCGGCCTTGAGGATCTCGGGCCAGTTCAGGTTGCCGGCGCCCACCTCGCACATCTTGTGTTCGCGCTTGGCGTCGATGGTCATGTCCTTGACGTGGATGCTGGGCACGCGGCCCGACAAGCGGCGCAGCCACGCGGCCGGATCGCCGCCGCCGTGGGCCACCCAGTAGGTGTCGATTTCGAAGAAGGCCGCGGGGCCCAGCTCCCTCTCCAGCACCGTCATCGGGCAGGCCTCGGGGCTGATCAGTTCCGGGTGCTCCGCCAAGCCAAAGGGAGCGAACTCGTGGCTGTGGTTGTGGTAACCGAGCTTGACCGACGAGCCCTCGTACTTCCTGGCCAGGGCGCTGAACTCATCGACGAACGCCTCCCACTGGGCCTGCGTCTCGGTGCCTTCCCAGCCCCAGCCGCCGATCGCGGCGTACTTGCAGCCCAGTTCTTCGTGATAAGCCACGCTGGCGGCGGCGTCCGCAAGCTGGTCCATCGAGCGGTGGGTGGCGACGCACTGCATGCCCAGGTCGTCCAGGATCGCTTTCAATTCCTTCGCCGAGATCGTGCTGAAACCCGACGCCGAGGCCTGGATGGCGGTGTAGCCCATGTCTTTGAGCTTGCGGCACGACTCGGCGATGCCCGCGGGCGTCTCGCAGTGGTCGCGCAGGGTGTACATCTGGACGGCAATCTGGGTCGATGGCGGGGTCGATAGCGGGGTCGATGGCGGGGTCGATAGCGGGGTCGGCATGGCGGGATCCGGGTAGACGGGACGGTGGCGAAAACGTGCGTCGCGAGTGTAACGCCGCACAGGCTGACGATGACGGCAGGTCCAGAAGCGAAATCGGAGGGCGTGTCGGGGCTTTGACCGTGCTGCTCGGGGCACTGGCGCTGCTGGCGACCACCACCGCCTGCCGCCGCAGCCTGCCGCGGCCGGAGCCGTGGACTACGGCGACGACCACTACACGTGTTTTCAGTTCGACTACGACTGGCGGCGCGACAATGTCGAGAACGCGCGGCGGCACCACCGGTTCATGGTCGCTCACCGCGCCAAAGTGCAGCGTTCGTACGCGCAGGAGTTCGGCGGCGACGCGAACGACTACGAGGTGAAGTTCGACGTGGTGGCCCACAGCATGGGCGGGCTGATGCTGCGCTACCTGCCGCGGTATGGGGATGCCGACCTGCCGACTGAGGCGGACACCCCGCCGCCGGTGACCTGGGCCGGGGCGGCGCTGGTCGACAAGGCGGTGCTGGTGGGCACGCCCAGCGCCGGCTCGGTCAAGGCCTTCACCGACCTGGTGCAGGGCACGAAGTTCTGGCCGTTTCACTGCCTTGCCTCGCGGCCTTCGCGCTCTTTGCGTGCTTTGCGAGACATGCCTTGGGTTCGTCGCTCGATCGGCAGCCGACTTCGTCGGGTTCACTCACGCGCCCCACACCACCACCTCGCGTTGCAGCCGCACGCCCGAGGCGCGTTCCACCGCTTCTTCGACGTGGGTCATGACCGCCAGCACGTCGGCGGTGGTGCTGCCCGGCGCCGCGGTGACGAAGTTGGCGTGCAGCGGGCTGACCTGGGCCCCGCCCACGCGGAAGCCCTTGAGGCCGGCGCGGTCGATCAGCATGCCGGCGGTGGCGCCGTCCGCCGAGCCCGCCCCCTCGGCCGGCGGGTTGCGGAAGCAGCAGCCGGCGCTCTTGTCGCCCATGGGCTGGCTGTCGCGTTTTTTGGCGTAGAGCGTCTTGTAGAGCCTGGTCAGCTCGTCCGCGTCGCCCGCGTCGAGCCGCCACTCGGTTTCGAGGATCAGCGGCGCGGTGATGTCGGCCAGGCCCGTTTGCCGGTAGCCGAAGCGGATCGCCTCGCGCGGCAGGTCGCGGACGGCGCCGTCGGGCTCCATGACCCGCACGCGGACGATGCCGCGCGACACGTCGCCCGGGGCGCCGCCGGCGTTCATCCGCACCGCCCCGCCGACGCTGGCGGGGATGCCCGCGACCTGCACCAGCCCGTCGAGGCCGGCCTTGGCCGTGGCGGGGACGAGTTTGAAGAGGTCGACGCCGGCGCCCGCGACCACGCGGCCCGCCTCGTTATCGATGGCCACGGCCTTGAACCCGGGCGCGTCCAGCCGCAGGACCACGCCGTCGACGCCGGCGTCGGCCACGAGCAGGTTCGCGCCGGCGCCGAGCACGTAGAACGGCACGCCCCGGGCGGCGCAGCGTTCCAGCACGGCGGCCAGGTGCTCGGGGTTCTCCGGCTGGGCGTAGAGGGCCGCATTCCCGCCGGTGCGGTACCAGGTCCGGGGGGCCAGCGGCACGTCGGGCGTCGCGGGCACGCCCAGGCCGTCGAGCAGGTCGGGGGGGGTGTTGAACGCGTGGGGCATGCGCAGAGCCTATTCGGCTGGCTTCGGGGTCCTCGGGGCGAGGGCCCAACGCAGGCGGCCCGATCGTTCTCGTTCTCCGCGAAGCGGTTCTCGTTCTCGGTTCTTTCGGCCTGGTCTCGGGCGCCGAATCAGATTCGAGAACGAGAATCGCCCTGCGGGCTGAGAACGAGGATGATCCGAGTCTGAAGGCCGTGGCACCCCGGGCGCACAAAAAACCGCCGCGCTACCGCGGCGGTTCTTGCGAAGCGGGCGTGGCGCTCAGCCCTTGCAGGTGGCGCAGTTTTCCTTGCCCACGGCCTTGCAGGTGGCGCATCCCTTCTTGGCGTCGGTCTTGATCTCGCTGGCCTTGCAGCAGGTGCCGGTGGTGCTGCAGCAGGCGACCCCGTCGGCGTGGTCGTGACCGTGGTCCTTGTGGCCGGTGTTCTGGCAGGCGGTCAGGCCGAGGAGCGAGCAGACGGCGACGGCGGTGAGGAGGGTACGCATGGGTGGCCTTTCGGGGGGAGGGGGGATCGAACCCGTGGAAGCGACCACGGCAACCACCAGCTTAACGACTTGACCCCCCGACCCACCCGCCCACGCCCGGCCGCCCCGCCAGGACATGGGGAGGTTTCCTAGTCCGCGGCGGTGCCGGCGTGGGGTGAACCCGCCGAAGGTCGCACGAAAAAGCCGCCGCGGGCGGCCGCGGCGGCTCGGAGATCGGTCGGGCGTGGCTGATACGCCTTTCGTTTCGTGTTTGACACCGCGCGGGTTCTCTATCAGTTCTTGCCGCACTTGCCGCAGCAGGCCTTCTCGGCCTTGTCGGTCGAGCACGTGCCGCAGCAGGCGTCCTTGGCATTGTCGCCGCCGCACGTGCCGCCGCACGTGCCGCAGCAGGCCGCCTTCTCACCGTGGTCGTGGCCGTGGGGGCCCGAGGACTGGCAGCCGGTCAGGGCGAAGATCGAGCAGAGGGCCGCAACGGCGAGCAGTGAACGCATCGGGGGATTTCCTTGAAAAGGAGTAGCGTGAAAGAAACGAGCCAGCGGTCCGGGAGCCGGAAGCAAGACAACTCGGTGGTCAAGCATAGATAGGTTTGGTCAAAAAAAGAAATAGGAGCCCCGCCGGGCGGATCACACAATCTGGTCGGCGGGGGTCCCCGCGGCCGGGTGCGCGGTGTCGATCCACCCGCCGCCCATCACGCGGTCGCCGTCGTAGACCACCACCGCTTGCCCGGGTGTGACGGCGGTCACGGGGTCGACGAAAGCGACTTCGAACGCGTCGTCGCCGGTCACGCGGAACCGCGCGGGCTTCGGGTCGCTGTTGTAACGCACCTTGGCGTCGCATTCGCGCCAGTCGGTCGGCACGTCGTCGATCAGCCAGTTGGTCTGCGTGGCGGTCAGCCCGCTCGACAGCAGGTCGTCCTTCCCGCCCACGGTCACGGTGTTGGCCACGGGGTCTTTGTCCACGACGTAGATCGGGTAGCCCAGCGCCACGCCCACGCCCCGCCGCTGGCCCAGGGTGAAGTGCTGCTGTCCCGCGTGCTCGCCGATCGCGTTGCCCTCGGTGTCCAGGATCGCGCCGGTGTCAAAGCCCCCCGGCGTGCGCCGCTCGACCAGCTTCGCGTAGTCGTTGTCGGGCACGAAACAGATCTCCTGGCTGTCGGGCTTGTTGAACACCGGCAGGTCGAAGTCGTCGGCGAGCTGCCTCACGGCAGACTTCTGCATCCCGCCGATGGGCAGCAGCATGTGGCTGAGCCGCTCGCGCGGGCTGCCGAACAGCACGTACGACTGGTCCTTGCCGCGGTCGAGTCCGCGGCGCAGCTCGCCGCCGATCACCTGCGCGTAGTGGCCGCTGGCCACGTGGTCGCAGTCGATGCTCTGGGCGTAGTCGTGCAGCTTGCCGAACTTCAGCCAGTCGTTGCAGCGCACGCAGGGGTTGGGCGTGCGGCCGGCGTTGTATTCGTCGACGAAGTAGTCGATGATTCGGCCGAAGTCCTTCTTGAAGTTCATCACGTAGAAGGGGATGCCGAGGATGGCGGCGACGAGGCGGGCGTCGTCGGCATCGTTCACCGAGCAGCAGCCCTGCTTGTGCTTCTTCTGCGGCCGGGCGGGATCACACGCCACCTGCCGCGCGGCCTGGGGCGACAGGTTGTCGTAGCCGTCGGCGGTTTCGAGGCTGTCGTCGCTGCCCAGCCGCATGAAGCAGCCCACCACGTCGTAGCCGTCGCGCTGCAGCAGCGCGGCGGCAACCGATGAGTCCACCCCGCCGGACATGGCGAGCAGGACTTTCCCCCGCTTCTGCGTGGGTCGGGCGGGCGGGTTGGCGCGTTCCTGGGACATGGCGGGTGGATCTTAGCGGTCGCGGGACCGACGCCCGAGCTAGCATGTTTACGGCTCGGAAACGGGCCCCGCCCCGCCCCATTCCCTCCGAGAGGAATTCCATGACCCGTCTCACCCGTCTCGCCGCCCCTTCAACCGCCCTGTTGCTGGGCGCCGCCACCACGTTCAGCCTCGCCGTGTCGGCCCGCGGGCAGGCGCTGGCCGCCGAGGCCCCGCCGCTGGCCGCGTTGTTTGACGCGGCGCCGGCCGGCTCCGAGGTGGTTTGGGCGGTGCCCACGCTCCGCGGCTTCAGCGACCGGATCGCGACCTTCGCGGCCGAGACGGGCCTGGAGCGTCACGCCCCGGATCTGGCCGACGCCCTGGACGCGTTCAAGCGCGAGATGAACCTGAACCAGGGGCTGGACGACGACGGGCCCCTGCTGGTGGTGGTGTCGGGCCTGGCCGCGGCCATCGACGCGGCGCTGGACGACAACCCCGACAACGACGACCTGGAACCCGCGGCGCTGCTGCTGGTGCCGGTCAGCGACTACGCGGCGTTCGTGTCGGCGATGGACGGTGACCCCGCCGCCGACGCGACGCCCGTGACCCTGGACGGCAACCGCGGCTTCGCCCGCAGGGTGCCGGGCTATGCGGTGATCGCCGGCACGGCCGAGGCCGCCGCGGCCTACGAGCCGGGCGCCGGCGGCGCGGCGGTGACCAAGGCCGTGGGCCCGCAGTCTACGCCGTGGTTTGAGCGTGGCCAGTCGCTGGTCTACATCGATGTCGCGGCGATGGCGCCGTCGCTGAAGGCGGCGGTCGCCCGCGGCATGGACGAGATGAACCGCGAGATGCAGGGCGGCGCGCCCGCCCAGGCCGCGATGTTCGCACCCGTGATGACCGCCTATTCGGGCCTGCTCGACGGGCTGATCGACGGCACCGACAAGCTGGCCCTGACCCTGGACCTGAACGGCGGCGGCCTGGGTCTGACCGTGGGTGGGCGGCTGAACGCGGGCTCGGAGATGGCCGACATGCTGCGGCCCGCCGCGGACGACGCGGACGCCGAATCCGGTGGATCGCTGCTCAACCGCCTGCCCGACCAGCCCTACCTGTTTGCGGCGGCCGCGGACCTCACCCGGCTGGACATGGCGGCGCTCGGCGACGCGGTGCGCGGCGTGGCGGCCGAGTTGAAGGATGCCGCCGGGGTCGCACAACAGGCAGCCGAAGACGGCGCCGCCGGCGGCCTGCCCGTCGAGCAGATGGTCGATCTCTACGTCGAGATGCTGCAGGTGGCCCCCGACGCCACCGCCATGGGCTCGGTCATGTACGCCCCCGAGCCCGCCGCGATGATGGGCGGGGGCTTCTTCAACCAGCTGAGCGTGACGCAGACCGCCGACGCCCAGGGCGCGCTGGATCGCCAGCAGGCGGTGCTGGCGAAGATGAACGACCTGACGATTCCCATGCCCGCGATGGGCGGGCACGGGCATCACCAAGGTGACGGCCACGACCACGGCGACGACGCCCCCGCCGGCGGCGCGATGAGCTTCGAAACCACCTACACCGAGAAGGCGCTGGAAATCGAAGGCACCCGGGTCGATCAGTTCCAGGTCAAGACCGTGCTGCCCCCGGCGCTGATGCAGCAGTTCGGCCCCATGGCGATGGTCATGGGCAACGCCGGCTCGGGAGGCTACCTGGCCGCGAAAGACGGCCACGTGCTGGCCACCACCGTGACCGACCCGCAGCTGGTCACCCGAGGGCTGAAGGCGCTGGCCGCCGACGACGGCCTGGGCGCGGCCGCGACGCTGAACGAGCTGCGCGACGCCGAACTGCCCGCCGACGCGTCGATGGAGGCCTGGCTGAGCGTCCGCGGCATCGCCAACACGGTGAACCCGTTCCTCATGATGTTTGCCCAGGGCGGCGAGCAGCTGAACGTGCCCGCCGACCTCTCGCCGGTGGCCATGGGTGCCGCGGGCGACCCCGGGGGTCTGGTGCTGCGGGTGTTTATCCCCACCGACGTGGTGCGCTTCGGGGTGGACACCTACGACCAGTTCGCACCCGAGGCGATGGACGACGGGCCGAACAACCGCGGGCGTCGTGCGCCGCGGGCGATGTGAGGTTCACGCCGTGAGCGATGGGTGGCGAACGCGCCGGATTCCGAGTGACCGCGGCCTGCCCCGGCCGCGGTTTTTCTTTGGGTCGATTGCGTCTGGTTCAAGTCGGGTTTTGCGAAGCACGCGAAGAGCGCGAAGAGCGCAAAGGAAGAGCTGCACGGCGGCGGGCCATCGTGTGCTTAAGTCCGGCCACGACGCGTCACCTCGGGTGGTGTTGATACGGATCCGTTCTGGTTCGCCTGTCTTCTGCCGGGTGCCACTGGCGGCTTGTCCGCCAGTGCTTCCGCGGGGCACGGGCACTGGCGGACAAGCCGCCAGTGGCGCACGATTCAATCCGTCTGAAAACCGATTGGGATGCCTTTGAACCCGGGGCTGCCTTGCTTTGCGATCTTCGCGCCCTTCGCGCACTTCGCGATTCCTGCCTTGGTTCCGGTTGCGAGATCCCGCGAGGCAGGATGTCGCCCCCCACCAACCCCGCTACCCTGCCCGTCCCATGGCCAAAAAGCACCCTCCCCCGTCGCGCACCGATCCCGTCCACGTCCTGATCCTCGGCTCGGGCGGCCGTGAGCACGCGCTGGGCTGGAAGCTCAAGCAGAGCAAGCGCTGCGCCAAGGTCTACTTCGGCCCCGGCAACGGCGGCACCCGGGAGATCGGCACCAACGTGCCGCTGGACCCGATGCCGGTGACCACCAAGAACGTCGATGAGATCGACCGCTTCTGCCGCCAGAACGACATCGGTCTGATCGTCATCGGCCCCGAAGACCCGCTGTGCGCTGGGTTGGCCGACCGCCTGGCCGCGCCGGGGCGGCACGTCTTCGGCCCCGTGGCCGCGGCCGCGCGGCTGGAGGGCGACAAGGCCTTCGCCAAAGAGTTGATGAAGGCCGCGAGCATCCCCACCGCCGACAGCCGCACCTTCACCAACTACGAGATGGCCGAGTCCTACGTAAAGGCCAAGGAAACCCCCGTGGTGGTCAAGGCCGCGGGCCTGGCCAAGGGCAAGGGCGCCATCGTCACGTCCAACGCCGACGAGGCCGTCGCCGCCCTGCGCCGCTGCATGATCGACAAGGAGTTCGGCGACGAGGGCACCACCGTGGTCGTCGAAGAACGGCTGGTCGGCCAGGAGGTCTCCATCCTCGCGCTGGTCGACGGCCGCAACCTGTTCCTGCTCGACCCCAGCCAGGACCACAAGCAGGCGGGCGAGGGCGACACCGGACCCAACACCGGCGGCATGGGTGTGTACTGCCCCACCCCGCTGGTGGACGACAAGCTTATTTCCACCATTCAACGCGAGGTGTTGGTGCCCGCTGTCGATGCGATGAAGCGCAGCGACATCGACTTCAAGGGCGTGCTGTACGCCGGGCTGATGCTCACCGCCGGCGGGCCGAAAACACTGGAGTTCAACACGCGGTTTGGGGACCCCGAAACCCAGCCGCTGATGATGCGGATGAAAGGCGACCTGCTCGAAGCGCTGATCGCCACCTGCGAGGGCCGGCTGGACGGCGCCAACCTGAGCTGGGACCCCCGCGTGTGCTGCTGCGTGGTGATGGCCAGCGGCGGCTACCCCGGCAAATACGACAGCGGCAAGGTCATCCGCGGCATCGACGACGCGGCCAGCGACCCGGATGTCGAAGTCTTCCACGCCGGCACGACGTTCAACAAGTCCAACGAGCTGGTCACCAGCGGCGGCCGCGTGCTGGCGGTGTGCGCGCTGGCCGACACGCTGAAGGAGGCGCAGGCCAAGGCGAACGCCGCGTGCGCAAAAATTCAGTTTGAAGGTGCGTGGTTCAGACGCGACATCGGCTCGCGGGTGATGTGAGCGCGGCGGAGCGCCGTGAAAGCGCAAACTGAAAAGTGGAAAGCGCAAATCAGCATCGCGGTACGGCGCCGCGGGTTTTCGCGGTCGCTTGCGTCCGATTTGCGCTTTTCACTTTGCGCTCTGCGCTTTGGTTCGCAGCCCCTACGCCTTCGCGCCGACCAGCGACCGGTAGACCGACTGGCACTGCTCCGCCGCGTCGCGCCAGTTCAGGCGGCGCAGCTCCTGCCCGGCGTTCTCGCGGAGGGTCTGGGCCAGCGGCGGATTGCGCAGCACGGCGAGCATCTTGCTGGCCAGGTCGTCGGTGTCCCAGAAGTCGACCTTCAGCACGTGCTCCAGCACCTCGCTGACGCCGGACTGGCGGCTGATGATGACCGGCACGTCGTGCTGGATGGCTTCGAGCGGCGCGATGCCGAAGGGCTCGCTGACCGAGGGCATGACGTAGAGGTCGGCGATGCGGAAGACGCGGTCGACGTCTTCGGCGCCCAGGAAGCCGGTGAACAGGACGTGGTCGCTGATCCCCAGCTCGCCGGCGCGGGCGACCAGTTCGTGCGACTGGTCGCCGGTACCGGCGATGACGAAACGCACGCGGTCGTACTTTTCGAGTACCCGTTGGGCGGCGTCAAGAAAGTAGCCCGGGCCCTTCTGTGCGGTGATGCGGCCCAAAAAGAGCACGATCTTCTCGTCGTCCGACCGGGTTTGGGGCAGAGCCGGCGGCGTGGGGGCCGTGGTTCCGGGCCCGGCCACGACGTCGGCGACGCCGGCGTCAAAGAGGTCGATGCCGTTGTAGATCACGGTCACGCGGCTGGGCGGGATGCTGCAGGTCTCGAGGATCCGGTCGCCGGTGCGGCGCGAGACGGCAATCACCGCGTCGGCCCCGCGGACCCCGCCGCGTTCAATCGCGTCGATCTGAGGGTTCACTTCGTAAACCCCGCCGGCCCGGTCGGATTCCAGCGAGTGCACGTGCGCGATCCAGGGCTTGCCGGTGGCCGCGGACACCGCAGCGGCCGCGGGGAAGGTGGGCCAGTCGTGAGCATGGACGACGTCGAAGTCCAGATCCTTGGCCATCGCCACGCAGCGGTCGGCGTAGGCGTGGGCCTCGGCCAGCAGGTCGCCGGCGTAGGGGTTGCGGGCGCCGACGGGGGACGCGGGGGCCGCCCCGGCCCCCGACGCGGGCGCGGTGGGCAGGGGAGCGTGGTCGGGATTGTTCAGCCAGGCCTGCAGGCCATCGGGCGTGCGCAGCGGTTCGCCGCCGTCGGGGTAGGGCGTCGTGATGCCCGAGGGCACCGCGTGCATCGTCACGCCGGGGGCGGGGGACGCCGACACCGGAGCCTTCCCGCCGGCCGGGGGGGGCGCGGCCGACGCGACCGTTCCGCCGCCACCGGTGGGGGCCGGGGCGGCGCCCAGCAGCCGCAGGTGCGCGGCCTGTTCGTCCGAGGCCTCGGTCGGCAACACGAAGGTGATTTCGGTCGACATCCCGGCGAGGGCGCGGGTGAGACCGAGGCAGGCGGTGCCGAGACCACCGCTGAGGTGCGGGGGGAACTCCCAACCGAGCATCAGTACGCGCATTTTTCTGGATCCAGGACGTGGCGGGCGGCGGGGCGAGGGCCGGAGGGGGAAAGGCTTCCGCGGGGCCGGGCGCGGTGCGGGCTGTGTCAGTCGTCTTCTTCGGGCGTCATGTCGCCGAGTTCGCGGAAGCACGCCTCGTAGGCGAGCAGGGTGGGCAGAACCGCATCGGGCCGGTCGGCGGGCACCGGCGAGCGGAACACGAAGACTTTGTGGTCGTCGCGGAAGTGCTCCACTTTCAACCGGGTCTCGTAGCCCTGATCGATGAGTTCTTCCTCGAGCAGATCTTCAAAATGGTCGCCCGAGTGCAGCACGTCGGCCTCAACGGATCCGCTCAGCCAGCGGTCTGCAATATAAAGCCCCACCCAGATACAGGGAGCCGCATCGTGATCGCCCGTCGGACCGACCTGGTACCAGGCCTCTTCTTCCACTTCGGCCGCGTCGCACCGCAGCACACCCCGGTGCGCGGCCACCCGGGCGAACACGCCCGCATCATGGGCGGCGGCGGCCAGCGATTCAATCAGCGGCGTGTCGGCGGTTCCCATTGGCCCGAAGATAGCAGAGCCGGGGGTCGAATCGCGGGTGAATTACCTTCAATTAGCTGGAATGATCCGCTTTCACCCCGCCGGTCGCCGGCCCGCTCTGCCGCCGCATCTCGAACAGCAGGACGGCGGCCGCGGCCGAGGCGTTGAGGGAGTCCACCACCCCCCCGCCCAGGACCGGGATGGTCACCGCCACGTCCGCCGCGTCGCGCCAACCGGCCCCCAGCCCCGTGTGCTCGGGTCCGATCACCACGGCCAGCGGCCGCGCGGGGCTCGCGGCCAGATCGGCGTCAAAGCACGACCCGCCGTCCTCGGCCAACGCGGCCGCCACGCGGACCCCCCGATCCCGCAGCCAGGCCGCCGCCTCGGCATCGTGCTCGACCACCACCACCGGCAGCTCGAACACCGCTCCGGTGCTGTTACGGATTGCGTTGGGATTAAACACGTCGACAGCGGGGCCCACCGCCATCACGGCGTCGCAACCCGCCGCGGCCGCGGTACGGACCATCGCCCCGAGGTTACCGGGCTTTTCGGTGCCGACGGCGACCAGCAGCCGGCCGCACCGGAGGTCAAGATCTTCCAGGCGGTGCTCCGGAGCGCTGAAAACCGCCAGTACCCCCTCGGGATCGCGGTGATAGGCGATCCTGCGGAAAACGGCCTCCGTGGTCTGAAATGGCTGCCCGGTGCAACCGGCGAGGCCGGCGATACCCCATTCGCGCTCAGGGCCGACCGGTGGCCCCGCGTTGAAACCGCCGTTCGCCGCGTCGACGCGTTCTGATGACGCGAGACGCGGGCAGCACCAGAGCTCTTGCAACACCAGGCCGGCTTGGAGGGCCCGTTGCACCTCTCGCCGCCCCTCGGCGATTAAAACTCCCTCGTTACGGCGAAAACGCGGTTTCCTCAGCCGCACCATCCGCTTCACGCGCGGGTTGACGACGCTGCTGATCTCATCGGGGGCGGGCATGCCGGCGAGTCTACCGGGGCGTGGGGTCGCATCCCGCTTCCGGCTGTGACACGGGGGTGGAGCGATCCGGTTGAACCCCATTCACCCTAGCAGGATCGGACCAGGCGGGTCAGTCGGAACAAACCCACTGAGGACCGATCAGTCGCAGTAGAAATCAAGCGCAAAGCGATTGACCGGCGTTCAGGACCGGTTATAACTTCATTGACAAGCTCACGACAGACCGGGCTTCATGGCCCGGGCGGGGCGGCAGATGGGCGCAAATGGAAGCAGGTGTGCTTCCCGCCCGCTCGGAGTCACAAACTGACTCACCCGTTTACAGCGAACCCGTTTCGTTCAGAACTTTGTCCCTCCCCGGCGCCCGACGGCACTCCGCCCGGCGCGGCCTTGCGCAAGTTGACCACCATGATGAACTCCACCTCCGCTCGACTTTCTGCTTTCCTCGCCGCCGCCACGCTGGGCACCGCGTTGCCCGCCACGCCGGTGATGGCCCAGCCGTCACAGGCTTCTCCGCCCCTGGAGGGGTCGGTTGAACAGGGTACGAGCGCGGTGAGCGAGGCCGCGGAGGCCGCCGCCGCCGCCGACGCCGCTCAGGAGGGCCGGGTTGCCGGCGAGTCTGACGATGCGGCGGGCCAGCCCGTCAACCGTGCCGTGGACCGCGACGCCGCCAGGCCCATGGAACGCTCGGCGATCACGGCCCTGGAGTCCGACGGCCGCGCCTATCCCGTCCGCGAGATCCAGCTGCTGTACGCCAACGACCACCCGGGCCTGCCCGCGGCCGACAGCCTGCAGCAGGTGATGGTCGAGCTGCTGCCCACCGCCAGCGGCTACGTCGCCCCACGCGACGGTGCCCCGAACGTCACGATGCGTCTGGCCGACCTGCCCCACGCCGGCACGGCGATGATGCACGCCAGCGCCGCCAACGCCGTCGCCGCCGCTGTGGTGCGTGATTTCCAGGACCGCGGACTCATGGGCGTGTTTGTCGGCCCCGACCCCACGCAGATCCAGGCGGCCTTCACCCCCGACGGCAACGCCGTGTGGGGCGATGACCTGCGCGGCGGCGACGACAACCTCCGCCTGGTCGTGCGATCATCGGTCGTCAGTTCGGTGCGGACCGTGGCTCAGGGCGACCGAAAACTCGACGGGTCGCCGATCAACAACCCCGCCCACAGCCGCATCCGTGACCGCAGCCCGCTGGTGGCCGGCGACCTGGCCAACCGCGGCGCGGTCGACGACTACCTCTACGACCTGAACCGCCACCCCGGCCGCCTGGTGGCCGCCGAGGTCTTCCCCGGCGCCGACCCGGCCCGCGGCGACGCGGGACTGGGCTACATCGTCAGCGAAGCCAAGCCCTGGACCGCCTTTTTCAACCTCAGCAACACCGGCACCCGCGAGACCCGCGAGTGGCGCCAGCGTTTCGGCCTGCTGCACACGCAGCTGACCGGCAACGACGACGTGCTGAGTCTGGAGTACGTCACCGCGGGCTTCGAGGACAGCCATGCAATCTTCGCCAGCTACGAAAGGCCCTTCGCAGACAACGACCGCGTGCACGGCCGGATCTACGGCAGCTGGCAGGACTACGAGGCCTCGGACGTCGGCTTTGCCGGGCAGGATTTTGAAGGCGACACCTGGATGGGCGGCGGCGAGCTCATCTGGAACTTCCATCAGGACGGCCCCGCGTTTGTCGACCTGGTCGTTGGGGCCCGCTACGAAAACGTGCACGTCAACAACCGCTTCGCCGCCATCGAAGAGACCGAGCCGTTCCTGATCCCCTATATCGGGCTGGGCTACGAGCGGTCCACCAAGACCTCGACCACCACCGCCTACGTCGGCGTCGAGGCCAACCTGGACGGCGTGATCGGCACCGACAGCCCCGACCTCGACGGTCTGGGCCGGCTCGACACCGACGCGGACTGGGTCAAGGTCCCCTTTTCGCTCACGCACTCGTTCTACCTTGAGCCGCTGCTGAACCGCTCCAAGTGGCTGGACATCACCACCGGCGGCTCGACGCTGGCCCACGAGATGGTGCTGGCGGTCCGCGGCCAGTGGACACCCGATTCGCGGCTCAACCCGCAGTCGCAGCAGGTGGCCGGGGGGCTCTACACCGTCCGAGGCTACGACGAAGCCATCACCGCCGGTGACACCGTGGTCATCGCCAGTGCCGAGTACCGCCTGCACATCCCCAAGCTGGGCACGCCCAAAGCCGGCGAGCAGCGGCAGGTCGATCAGTTCCTGGGCAAGCCCTTCCGCCGCTTCCCGCAGCAACCCTACGGCGCCGCGGACTGGGACCTGATCCCCAAGGCCTTCATCGATTTCGGCCGCGTGGTCAACAACGACCGTCAGGCCTTCGAGAACGACGAAACCCTGGTGGGGGCCGGCCTGGGGTTGGACTTTATCTACAAGCGTAACCTTAACTTACGGGCCGATTGGGGTGTGGCCCTGGAAGACGCGGCGGGCACCACCGACGGGTCCCATCAGTTCCATTTCAGCTTCACCTTCTTGTACTGACCCCCACCAACCCACCCCCAGTCGGAAAATCGGTCAAAAAGTTAGGGAAAACCCTGCGTTGGCGTTAAACTTAGAAAATGGCTTTCCAGCCACTCTGGAAGCCGGGAGAACTCAAAAATGCTCACACCCCACACCGATCCCCTTCCCCGCGCCCGTGCACCAAAGCACCGCGCTCACCGCGCAGCCGCCCCGGTGGCCCTCACCGCGGTGGCCCTGGTCGCGCTCGCCGCCGCCAGCCGGCTTGACCCGGTGGCCGCCGCCCCACAGGGTGCCGCGGTCACCTCCGGCGAGGCAACGATCAGCTCCTCGGGTGGGCAGACGGTCATCGACACGACCAGCCAGCGCACGATCATCGACTACAGCTCGTTCAACCTGGGTTCGAACGAGTCGGTCACCTTCAATCAGCCCAACGCCGACGCCGCGGTCCTCAACCGAGTCTCAGGCTCGGGCGAGAGCTTCATCAATGGGGCCCTGCTCAGCAACGGGCAGGTCTACATCGTCAACCCCGCCGGGGTCACTTTCGGACGCAACGCGGTCGTGAACGTCGGGCGCCTGGTCGCTGCGGCGTCGGTGGTCAACTCCGATGACTTCCTGGCCGGGGTCGACCGCTTCCGCAACGCGGGCACCGACAACGTGCAGAACTATTCCGACGCGATCTCGGGTGACAACGGCGTGGTCTTCGTCGGCCGCGTCGTCGACAACCAGGGCACGGTGCGGGCCAACGGCGGCACCGTGGCCATGGTCGTGGGCCGCGACGTGCTGCTGAGCGAAGGCCCTGACGGGCAGATTTTCGCCCGCATCGAGGGCTACAACGACCCCGAGACACGCGGCCCGGTCTTCACCCGGGTCACCAACAACGGCCTGATCGACAACCCCACCGGCCAGGTGCTGATCGGTGCCGGCGACATCTTCGCCATCTCGGCGCTGCGGCAGGGCCAGATCAACACCGGTGGGCTCACGCTCGAAACCGGCTCGGCCCCGCTATTCCTCTCCGAGCCCAGTTCGCGTTTCTCCACCGTGTCCGACAACGCGTCGATCACGATCAACAGCGCGCGGCTGGAGTACTACTGCGATGTCGCCCCGAACCAGCGGATCGCTCTCAACGCCCAAGGCGGCTTCGTCAACCTCACGCCCGGGGGCAACCCTGATTGCGGCCCGGCTTTTGTGAACGGACAACCGTTCCCGCTGGACCCCACGACGCCCGTCACCCCCGTCGACCCCGTCACCCCCGTCACCCCCGTCGACCCCAACCCCCTGGGTTTGACCAGCACCTTCGTCGACCGCTACGCCACGCGTCTGCCCATCGATCCCATCGCCCTGGGCGGTTATGACCGCATCACGCCCGACCCGGGGCAGCGGCGGGCCATGGCCGATCGCTTCGGCCTGCAGACCACGGGCTTCGAGGACCGTCCTCTGGCGGACTCCCTCGCCGCGGCCAACGTGCTGAACGACCTCTCGGCAAACCCCGGCGACGGGACGATCAGCAGCGAGCGTCTCTCTTACGGGGCCACGCAGGACGCACTGAACGCGTACGACCGGGTCTTCCCGACGGCTACCGGTGGGGCGGCCGGTCGCGACGCGGACGGCAACAGCCTGGCGGGCGGCCCCGGCGGCCCGTCGGCTTCCGCGGGCGAGGACGTGCTGCCCACCGAGGTCGATCAGACCCAGCGGGTCCGCTCGATGCTGCAGGAAGCGGCCGACCGCTACATGGCCGATGAGGAGGTCACCGAGATCGACCCGGAAGCCTTCGCCGCCTGGCTGGCGGAGAACGATCCCGAAACCCTCGACGCCCTGAGCGGCCTGGACGACCTGGTCAACTCGACGATGCCGGACCTGGGCCTCGGGGCCTCGGAACTCGACAGCTTCAAGCAGTGGACCTACGGGAAGATTGCCCCGCGTGGTGTCAGCCTGCGGACCCTGGACGAGCTGGTCGCGGCATCGGCCCGGCCGATCTGAAACCCGGCCGAACATGAACCAGTGCCGCCGGCGTGGCCCGGGGCACTGGTTCTTTCGCGACGGACGCTTGCGGTCCAGTGATCAGCGGGCCAGTGCGACGTAGCCCTGCAGCCAATCGAACGACGGTGTCTTATCGGAAGGAGTCGGAGCGGCGGCGATGACCAGCACGTTGTAAGTGGGGCTGGCTTCAGGAGCCAGAGCCACCTGCGAGAACATCATCAGCCCCAGCTCGTCGCCCACGCCGAAGCTGGGCTGGAGCGAAGCGACCCGGGACGCCACGGCGGGGTTCAGGTCCAGATTGCTGGACTGGAGGCTGGCCGTGGAAGAGCAACCGGTCAGGCTGGCGATGGAAGCGACGAAAACGCCGGGGATCAGGATCTTGCGGGCGGAAGGATTCATGGGAACGGGCTCCGGGAGGAGGATAAGGCGCGACGGCCGCGGGTCTCTGGCGGACGGAGGTCCCCGACGCGGGGAGAACGCGTTCTCCATCGGTCTGTAGGGATCGCGACTTTTGTCCCGATTTCATGGATCGATCTTGTTGCGGGGTCTGGCCTGCCACCGCGGCCTGAGACCCCTGAACCATCCGCGGCGTCTGCAAATCGGCTTGCTTCACGCGGAAGTCATGAATCGCCGCGTCCCCCGGTCCGAAAACGGCAGGGGTCCACCGAACCCGCGGCAGCGGCCCGTTGCCGGTCGCGGAGTCGGAACGCCAGCGGGCGTGAGGCGTGAATCACCCGCCGATCTGCTCCGGCGCTCAAATCTGGAGACCAAAGAGGATGGACAAAGAGACCCTGCCCCCCGAGAACCCGTCGCTTTCCCCAACGCCCGACTCCAACGTGCGGCTTCGCAGCCCCGACGCGCCTGAAATTCCGGCCCGTCTTCAGCGTGAGCTCCAGCGCGATCAGCCACGGCGTCGGTCGCGACGCGGCGTGGCGATCGCGGGGGACGGCCGGCGGGCGAAGCCGGTCGGCTGGCGGAAGCCCGCGATCGTGTCCGCCGTGCTGCTGGGGGTCCTGGCGTTGTGGGCCTTCTGGCCTGCCCCGCAGTTTGACGGCGAGGCCCGCGACCGGTGGGTCCAGCTGTGCCGCGACTACGAGACGTGGTACGGCCCCTTCGTCAGCCGCCTGGACGACAGCGACGCGGTCGCGCTGCGCGAGCTGGGGTTGATCAACGCCCAGGCCAATATCGGGATCTACAACTTCGACCCCCGCTACATCGCGGGCCTCCGCGCTGCGTCCTACGCCGACCTTGCCGCGAGCCCGCCGGCGGTGGTACGCACCGAAGCGGGGGTCGCCAAGACCCGGGCCGCGTCGGCCAGCATCAGCCGCCTGCTGAAGGCTTTCGACGAGTGGCCGGTGCAGGTGAATCTGCGGGCGCACCTGGAAGTGATCGCCGCCCACGGCTGGGACCGCGCCGCGCAGCGCGTGCGACAGGTGCTGAGCGACGCCCCCCCGCGCGGCCGAGCATCGCTCACCGAATCGCTGCACCTCATGATCGCCACCGAGGGGCGCACGTCCGCGATCGCCGCCGCCGCCCGGCAACTCGATCGGGACCTCGCGGTGCTCGAACGCGTGAACGACCCGGTTCTCCAGCACTTCCGCGACACGGTCGCGTCGCTGGACGGCGGCACGCTGCCCCGACGGGCCGGCGACGACGAGCACCTGGAGGATCTGGGCGAGGCGCTGCAGCCGCTGGCGGCCTTCGGGGAGCGCTTCCGCGCCACACTCGAGAGCCCGGATTGGAAGAACGTCGACTACGACGGCTTCCGGGGCGAGGGCGAGGCCTACGCCCTGCTGCGCGACCCCGCATTCGACGCGGGCATGGTGTTCCGCACGTGGCTCGACGAGGTCCAGCGCTACTTCGCGATGGACTACGACTGGCGAACCGCCTGGGCCCGCGACACCCGTGCGCGTCTGGACCAGACCCTGACCCACGCCGACTCCCTGGTGCAGGCCGACCGCCCCGACGACGCCGACGTGCTCCGCAAGCGGGCCGGGTCGCTCGACGCCCGCATCGAAGCGCTCTGCGGCCCTGTGCTGACCGCCCGCGAGAGCGAGCGCCTGACCCTCGACCGCTACGTGATCGAGGGCGAGGTCGCCAATCTGTCGTCGACGGTCGAGGACCTTGTCACCCGCGCGTCGGCCAGCGAGGCCGTCGCGTCGATCCTCGATGAGCGTCCGCTTGTGGCCGAGCCGTACCGCTCGGACGTGGTCGACGCGCGCTGGCGTTCCGAGCTGCGGGTGCTGGGCGAGCGGCTTCGTCGCAACGGCGACCAGGACGCGATGAAACAGGACGCCGACGACGTGCGTGCGCGCCTGCACGCCCTGATCGAGCCCGGCGGCACCCGCAGCCTGCCCGCCGTACCGGGATTCGGTGCCGACCGTGACCCCCACCGATCACCCGAAGCCGGCGCGCTGCGGCTGGCCTTGACCGACCACTGCCGCCAGGCCCGCGAGGCCGCCCTTGAGGAGATTCTGGCGGGCCCGCTTCCGGTCGATCCCCACGACTGGGACCGGCTGCGCTCGTCGTATCTGGACACCGTCAATGCGGCGGAACGCCTCAACAACCTGGCACACGATTCCGACCGGATGTTTCGGGAGGTCCGCCTGCCCGACGACCCGGCCCTGCGTCGCGGCGGGCAGACCCTCGCCGAGCGGATCGACCACGCCGGCGGTCCCCTGCTGGACGAGCCCGCGGTGGCGAGCGCCGCGCGGCCGGTCCTGGTCCGGGCCCGCTCGGTGGTCGCCGCGTACCGCGGCGGGCTGGACGCGGCGGGTCCGGCCGCCGTCGGCGAGCCGATCACGGCGCTGGCCGCCTGGGCCGGTCGCCAGGACGCCGGCGACGCGACGGCCCCGGCGCCGGGCTTCGACGCGGCCCGCGACCGGCTGGCCGTCACCGACCGGCTGGCACCGGTGACCGACCGCATCGACGACCCCGACCGGGCCGCGTTCTGGAAGAACCGCCTGGACCGCGCTCGCCGCGTTGACTGGGCAGGCGTGGCCGAACACGCCGAAACCTCTGATCAGATCGCGGTCGCGCTCGCCGCCGCCAACCGCATGGCGGTGTCACCGGACGCGATGCCGCCGCGGATGCGCTTCAACGCGCTGGTGGCCGGCCTGCGGTCATTGGACGCCGCGGCCGCGGACGGCTCGCGCTCACCTGCCCGACGCGACGCCGCACTGCTGCAACACGCCCGCGCCTTGGTCGACGGCGCCGCCGCGCTCCGCGACGACCCCGACGCCGGGCCGTGGGTGGCGCAGCTGACCGAGCTGACCGCCGCGGCCCACGACGCTGCGCAGCAGTTCGAAGCCATCGGCCCCGCCCGCGTCGGCTGGAAGCTCGTTGCCCTCGACGACGACGGCTCTGTGACCTTCGCCTACGGAGACGACCGGCTCCGCTTCGCCCGGCTGCAGACGCCCGGCGGGCCGCTCTATCTCGCCGAGACCGAGCTGTCCGTGGGCACGGCGTTGGCCGCCGCCCGCGCCGCACAGGCGGGCCGCGACCTCGCCGCCCTGCTGGGAGCCGCGGCCGGCGACGACGCCCGCAAGGGCCCCCGGACCTGGGTCTACGACGCCGGGGCCCACGACGGCCTGACCCCGCTGGCGGTCAACCCCGGCGCGTGGCGGGTCGGCGACGCCGCACCGACCGACGCCTCAGCACCCCCCGCCCCGCAGACGCCGCTCAACTACGTCTCGGCCGAGACCGCCGTTTACGTCGCGGGCCTGCTGGGCTGCCGCCTCCCCACCGACGTGGAGTGGGGCGCGGCCGCCGAGCAGTGGGGCCAACCCCTCGCCGCCCCCAACCTGCGCGACCGCGCGTGGGGCGGCTACGCCGAGCGCGTCGCGTCCCGTATCAAGGCCGGTGAGCGTGGCCTTACCTGGGCCGACAGTGACCGCCTGCTCACCGAGGCGTCGGTCGATTCCGGCACGTTGGAGCACGGCGAGAGCGACGACGGCGTGGTCTGGCTGCGGCCAGTACCCGAACCCGACGCCGCGGCGGGACCGTCCGACCTGCGTGGCAACGTGGCCGAGCTGGTCACCCGCAGCCCGCTGGATCCCGCGCCACTGCTTGATCCCTCTGCGGGCGACATCCAGTCCCGGCTCCGGACGTTCCGCAGCGCTCACAAAAGCGCGTTCGCCGTGGTCGGCGGCTCGGCCCTCTCGGCGCCCAACGAGCCGCTCGACGAGCCGCAGGCCTACAACGTCTTCACCGGCAGCCGCGGCTTCGCCGACGTCGGCCTGCGGCTGGCCTTCCCGGCGCCGGAGTTCTCGCCGGCCCAGCGTGTCCGCGTACTGCTCGAAGACGCGCCGGTCCTCGGCGGCCGGGTCGCGGCGCGGTAACGACGGGGGGCCCAGCCCCGCCCGGGCTATAATCTTCTCCGTGAGCAGCACGCCCCCCGACGCTTCCGCCGGTTCTCCTTCAGGTCCTCCGTCGCGTGCCCCCTCACGCTCCCCGTCCCGACAGACGCTCGACCGCGTCAAGGACATCCTTCGCCGCGACCTGAAGCTGGGCGAGGGTTTCGAGCTGGCCGACGACGCCCCGCTCGGCGGCGAAGACCTGGACCTCGACTCGCTGGACTTCCTCATGGTCGTCACCAGCGTCGAGAAAGAGCTGGGCTACAAGATCCCCAACGAAGACATCGGCCCGGCAATCTTCACGAGCGTTGACACCCTGGCCGGCTACCTCGAACCCCACGTGGGCTGACCGTGCCCCAGTCCGATGCACCCCACCGCGATGTCCTGGCCCGCCTCCCGCACGGCCCGGCGTTCCGCTACGTCGACGCGGTGTTGAGCCTCGAACCCGGTGTCTGCGGCGTGGGCCGCTGGTCGCCGGTCGGAACCGAGCCCTTCTTCGCCGGCCACTTCCCCGGCAACCCCGTGGTGCCCGGCGTGCTGATCGGCGAAGCGCTCGCGCAGATGTCCGGCGTCGTGGGCTTCACCGACGACGACGCCCCGGCGGGCGGCGTGCTGGCCCAGATCGACCTGCGGCTGAAACGCCCGGTAGCGCCCCCCGCCGACATCGAACTGCACGCCACCGTCGTCCGCCTGGTCGGCGCGTTGGGTCAGTTTGAGGTGCAGGCCCGCTGCCACGGCGCGGTCGTCGCCCGCGGCTCGCTCACCCTCGCGCGCACCGAACCGGTGCCGTCCCCATGACGCCCCCCCGCCCCCTGGCCGCGATCCTGGTGGGCGTCGCGCTGCTCCACGCGTCCGCATCCGTGCAGGCCGCGCCGGAAACATCCGCGCCACGCGGGGTAAGCGCCGCCGACGGCTGGGCAGAACTCGAACGCATCGCGGCCACGCGCCCCGACACCGCCGACTACCGCGCCCGGTTCGAGCAGAAGAAGTTCTCGCCGCTGCTGCGCGACCCGATCGTGTCACGCGGCGTGGTGCAGATGGCCGGCGGCGTGGCGCGGTGGGACACCGAGCCCCCGCACGCCAGCACGGTCGTGATGAACGCCGACACCCTCCGGCTTTACTACCCCGACCAGCAGACCCTGGAGGTGTACGAACTGGGCGGCAACCCGGGTGGCCCGGGCCTCGCCGCGATCGCCACCTCGCCCGTGCCCGACTTGGATGTGCTGCGTGAGCACTTCGACCTGGATGGCTGGGGATTCACCAAGGGCAATGGGCTGCTGACCCTGACGCTGGTGCCGCGCAGCGAAGCCATGGGTGACGCGCTCGAAGACGTCCGTGTGGCCGTGGACACCGCCACCGGCCACCTGCACAGCTTCGTGTTCACCGACTTGGACGGCGAGGCCACCGAGATGACCTTCCTGAACCCCGAAACCGACGTGTCGATCGACCCTGCGTCGCTCGCGTTTGAGGTTCCGCTCGGCACGACCGTCGTGCAACCCCTCGCCGCCGCCCCGTGAGCGGGTCGCCGCCCTCACCGTCCCCGCCCCGCGCGCCCAATGCGGTGGCCGACCGGGCGCTGCGCCTGCTTTTCTGGCTCAACCGCCGCGCCCCGTCGGTCCCCCGCGTGATCAAACGGCCCGCGCTCGGACTCGCCTGGATGGCCTCGGGCGCCCTCCGCCGCGGCCCGCTCATCAACGCCGCCCGCATCCTTGGCCCCGCGTCCTCCGCGGCGGACCGGACGGCCCTGGCCCGCCGCACCGTCGCAAGCTTCTACGACTTCGTGTGCGAGGTCGGCGCCCACCAGCACCACACCCTGGCCCAGCTGGCCGCGCGGGTCGCCGTCACCTGCGGCGCCGACGCCTACCGCGCCGCACGCGAGCGGGGCACCGGCGCCGTGCTGGTCACCGCCCACTTCGGCAACTTCGAGGTCGGCCTCGCCGAGGTCCGCAAGATCGAAGACCGCGTGCACGTCGTGTTCCGACGCGACGCCATGGGCGCCTTCGAGGACGCCCGCAGCACGCTGCACCGGAATCTGGGCATTCACGAGACCCCGATCGACGACGGGCTGGCCAGCTGGCTCGACCTCCGCGACGCGCTGCAGGCCGACGGCGTCGTGCTGCTTCAGGGCGACCGCGCCGAGCCGGGCCAGCGGTACCTCGATGCGCCGTTTTTCGGCGCCCACCTGCGGGTGCCCGTAGGCCCCGCCAAACTCGCGCTCATGACCGGTGCCCCACTTGTCCCGGTCTTCGCGGTCCGCGACCCCGACGGCCTCGTCCAGATCGTTCTGGGCGAACCGATCACGGTTCCCGACGCCCACGCCGTCGAGCCCGCCACCCGCGCGGTCGTCCGCGCGCTGGAAGGCATCGTGCGCCAGCACCCCGAGCAGTGGCACGTTCTGTGGCCGGCCTGCTTAGAGGACGCCGAGCCGAGCGACGGATGGGCTTCCCCGGAAGGTACGCCGGGATAACACCCGACGCCAGTGGCACACCATTCAAACCCACCTGAGCAATCGGTGGGTTGCGTGCTACGCGTAGCCGCCGCCGCCGGAAGCCTTGTTCTTCCCGCGGACCTTGCCCAGTTCCTTGATCATCCCGCTCGACCGCAGCTCGGCCAGGGGGTCGGGCGCGGCGCCGTGGGCCTTGCGCCACTTCGCCAGCACGCCCGACACGTCCGCCTCGAAAGCGGTCTTCAGCACGGTTTCCGCGCCCACGATGTCGCCCTTGGCCTGCGCCGCGGCGAGCTTCTTGCGGTCCACCAGATGCGACTTGGCGAACAGCTTCTGGGCCTCGCACACCGTCTGCACCATCGCCTCCAGCTTGGGCTTGAGGTTGTGCGACTGGTCGATCATGTAGTCGATTTTCGCGGCGCCCGGCTGCTTGCCCGAATCGAACTCAAACTGTGCGATCTCGTTGAAGATGCGAAACACCGCGTAGGGGTCGATGCTGCCCAGCGTCAGGTCATCGTCGGCGTACTTGCGGTCGTTGAAGTGGAAGCCGCCCAGCCGGCCCTCGTTCAGCAAGAGCGCGACGATCTGCTCGATGTTGCAGCCCGGCAGGTGGTGGCCGGTGTCCACCAGCACCTTGGCGTTCTTGCCCGCGTGCTGGCACAGCAGCAGCGACGCGCCCCAGTCGGGGATGTCGGTGTGGTAGAAGGCCGGTTCGAAGGGCTTGTACTCGATCAGCAGGGTGCTGCTCTTCCAGTCCCTGGCCATCTTCGTGGCCAGTTTTTTGAAGGCGTCCTTCAGCTCGTTGAAGCGGCGGCGGATGTTGTCCTGCCCGGGGTAGTTGGTGCCGTCGGCCATCCACATGGCCAAAGACTTGCTGCCCACCGCCGAGCCCAGCTTCACCGAGTCCACGCTGTTGGGGCCGCCCCGCTGCTACCGCGACCCGGTGTTTGCCGACGCGTTCGCCCGCGTGACCGATGCGCTTCCCCGACGCGAGATCTACGAGGCCACCGGTATCCAGCTGATGCCGTTCAACACGCTGTACCAGTACGAGAGCCGGGCGGCTGCCGAGCCCGCCGCCTTCGCCGCCGGTGGGCGCGTGCTGTTCGTGCCCGACCTCTTTCACTGGCTGCTCAGCGGCAAGGCGGTGGTCGAGCGCACCAACGCTTCCACCAGCCAGATGGTGGACGTGCGAACCGGCGACTGGAACCGCGAGCTGCTGGAGCGGCTGGGCCTGCCCGTCGCCCCGCTGACCGAGCCGGTGGACGCGGGCACCCCCGTGGGCACCCTGCTGCCGGCCGTGGCCGCCGAGACCGGCCTGTCATCGTTGGTGCGGGTGGTCCTGCCGCCCAGCCACGACACCGCCAGTGCGATCGCGGCGGTGCCGGCCGATCCCGAGACCGACTGGTGCTACCTCTCCAGCGGCACCTGGTCCCTGCTGGGGGCCGAGCTGGACACCCCGTGTATCACCGACGCCGCGGCCCAGGCCAACTTCACCAACGAGCTGGGGGTCGGGGGCACGGTCCGCTTTTTGAAGAACATCGCGGGCCTGTGGCTGGTGCAGGAGGTCCGCCGCCAGCTGGACCGCGACGGCGAGGCGATGGACTACCCCGAGCTGACGCGGCTGGCCGCCGAGGCGCGGCCGTTCCGCACGCTGATCCCGGTGAATGACCCCGACTTCGCCCGCCCCGGCGGCATGCCCGAACGCATCTGCGCCTACGCCCGCCAGACCGGCCAGCCCGTGCCCGAGACGCCGGGCTGCGTGGTCCGCTGCTGCCTGGAGAGCCTGGCCCTGGAGTATCGCCGCACGCTCGGCGACCTAGAGCGCGTGCTGGGGCGCCGCTTTGGCGTGCTGCACCTGGTGGGCGGCGGCGGCAAGAACCGCCTGCTGAATCAGATGACCGCCGACGCGATCGGCCGCCCGGTGGTGGTCGGCCCCGACGAGGGCACCGCCATGGGTAACCTCTTGACGCAGGCCATCGGCATCGGCCACGTGGCCGACCTGGCCGAGCTGCGGCGTGTGGTCCGGGCCTCGACCGACCTCCTGCGGGTCGAGCCCGCCGACGCCGACGCGTGGGAAGCGGAAGCCGGCCGCTACGCGGGACTGCCTGCGGTACAAACTGTGGCCTGAATCCCGCGTCCCCCCGCCCCCTTTCCGAACGGAACCTGAATGCCCGATCCCGAATCGACCCCCGGCGGCAACGCCTTCCCCAAACCCTTCTACCGCTGGCGTCCGCACCCGTGGCACGGGCTGGAGCCGGGCAAGAACCCCCCGGTGCGGCTGCAGGCCTACATCGAGATCACGCCCTTCGACTCGGTCAAATACGAGATCAGCAAGACCACCGGCTACCTGCGGGTGGATCGCCCGCAGCGCAGCAGCTCGGTGCCCCCGGCGCTCTACGGCTTTGTGCCCAAGAGCTACTGCGGCCCCCGCGTGACGGCGCTGTCGCCCAAGGCCCGCGTGGGCGACGGCGACCCGCTGGACGTGTGCGTGATCAGCGAGCGGCCGATCAACCGCGCCGACATCCTGGTGCACACCCGGGTGATCGGCGGGCTGCAGTGCGTGGACGGCGACGAGGCGGACGACAAGATCATCGCCGTCCTGGAGAACGACGACATGCACGGCGAGATTGACGAGCTGGACGATCTGCCGGGCGTGCTGATCGACCGGCTGCGGCACTACTTCAGCACCTACAAAATGGTGCCCGGCGAAGCGTCGCAGATGTCCGTCGAGATGACCTACGGGCTGGAACACGCGAAGAAGGTCATCAACGCTTCGCTCGAAGACTACGAAGACGCTTTTGGTGGTTAACCGCCCGCGCACTGCACGCACCCTCTCCCCGAGCTCCCCATGCTTTTTCGCTCCCTGTTCCGCCGCGCCGCCGCCGCGGCGGCCCTGTTGCTGACGTTCACCGCGCTGGCCGCCGCCCCGCCCAACGTGCTCTTCGTGCTGACCGAGGACCAGGGCGCCCAGCTGAGCTATCTCGGCACGCCGGGGCTGCAGACGCCGAACATGGACCGCCTGGCCGAGGCCGGCGTCTACTTCGACCGTGCTTACGTGAACTACCCGGTGTGCTCGCCCTCCAAAGCCAACATTTACACCGGTCTGTACGGCCACACCAGCGGGCTGCTGCAGAACACGCACATTTTTTACGTACCCGCCGACGAGCTCAAGCCGGCGCAGCGCCACAACCCGGTCTACCAGCGGGTGCAGGTCAAGGCCCGGTACGCCACCCTGACCGAGCTGTACCGCGACGCGGGCTACCACACCGCGGTCAGCGGCAAGCTGCACGTCGCGCCCAACGACAAGTTCCCCTACGACACCTGGCTGCCCAAGATCGCCGGCCGAGCCGGCATGGAACGGGTTATCGACGCCGCTAAAGCCGAAGGCAAGCCCTGGTTCTTCTTCTGCAACATCCAGGCGCCCCACCGCCCTTACCGCAACAGCGACAAGGTCGACATCGACGTCGACCCCAAAGAGGTCGAGCTGCCCGCGCTGCTGCCCGACACCCCGGTCACCCGCAAGGACTGGGCCGAATACCTGGACTACTGCCAGGTCGCCGACCAGCGGCTGGGTGACGTACTGCACGGCCTCGACGCGTCGGGCGAGCTGGCGAACACGCTGATCGTGCTGATGGGCGACCACGGCCCGGCCTACCACCGCGGCAAGATGTCGCTGTACCAGCTGGGCCTGAACGTGCCGCTGGCCGTCAGCGGACCCGGCGTGCCCGCCGGCCGGCGCACGTCCGAAACGGTCACGGGCATCGACGTGTTTTCCACCCTGCTCGAACTCACCGGGATCGACGTTCCGGAGAACCAGGGCCGCTCGTTCGCGCCGCTGGTCCGCGGGGTCGAGGGCGCCACGGGCAACGCCCACACCTTCGCCGAGATCGTGCACAGCGGGCAGCGTCGCGACGACGGCATGCAGGAGCGCAGCGTCTTCGACGGCCGCTTCAAGCTGATTTACCGCGAAAACCTCGACCAGCCGCGCGACGTGAACTCGGACCTCAAGTACTTCTCCTTCAAGCTGCCCAGCGGCGGCGCCCTGCCCTGGCGCAACCGCGTGTACGACGAGATCGTTCGCAAGAAAAACAAGTACCCCGACGACTTCCGGCGCCTGACCGAGATCGACCCCCAGACTTACGGCGTGAAGCTGCCGGTGTTCGAGCTGTACGACACCGACGCGGACCCGGACGAGTTTGTGAATCTGGCGGACGACGCGGCGTACGCCGTGGACCTCGCCCGGCTGCGTACCGAGTTGGCGGACTGGGCGAAGCGCACGGACGACAAGCTGGTGACGGTGGCGAAGATCGCGCCGGAGTCGCGGTGATCGGGCAACGGCGCGGATGACTCGGGGGTGCCACTGGCGGCTTGCCCGCCAGTGCGGCCGGGGGGTAAGCGGCACTGGCGGGCAAGCCGCCAGTGGCACCCGTCGGTCAGACGGCCATCTGCTACTCGGCGGCCATCGGTCCGGTCTCCGCCTTCAGCTCGTCGCAGCGCTCGCGCATCGCGGCCAGCGTGTCGGCGTGGGCGGGGTCGTCGGCCAGGTTCACGCGGCGCGGCTCGCCGTCGAACGTCATCTCCGGGCGCTTGAGGTAGGCCGGCAGCAGCTCGATGTTCTTGAAGGTGATCATCGGCGAGTCGTAGCCGAACATTGCCATGCGGTCGTTCCAGAACTTCGGCTGGAACAGGTTCTGCGGGTAGGGGTGGTAGGCCACGCCCCAGCGGTAGTCGCCGCCGGCCCGGCTGAGCTCGGTCAGGCGGATCAGCAGATCCTTGCCGGCGCAGTTCTTCAGCGGTGTGTTCGAGTTGGGCCGCGCCCAGCTGTGGGTCAGCGACACCCAGACGTCCGGCTCGGCGTGGTGCTGGCGGACGGCCAGCCAGGCGAGACGCATCTCTTGGGCGTGGTGCCGGGCCAGGGTTTCCAGGCCAACCTTGCCCATGTTGTGCCAGGTCCAGTGCGAGTCCACCTCGTTGCCGACGATGTAGCCGCCGATCCAGCCGTGCTTGCGGTCGGCCCGGCTGTAACGCTCGGCCATGAAGCCCAGCGCCCCGGTGTACATCGCCACGGCGCGTTCGGTGGAAAGGTTGAAGGCCCCCAGCGAGAACGGGGCGCCCGCCAGGTCGGTGTCGGGGTGGATCAGCGGGGCCAGGTAATGGTCGGACGCAGGCCCCTCTCTGGGCACCGCGTTGAGGAAGACCGCGACCACGTTGATGCCGTCGTCGGTCATCCGCTTCACCTCGGCGTCCCAGGCGGCCAGCGTGGCGGGGTCGAACCGCAGCGTCTCACCGTTTACCGTTCGCACAAACTCGGGCCCGGGGTCGGGGGCCTCGGGCGTCAGAAACAGGTCGGGCAGTTTGAAGTTCACGTGCACGTGCTTGACGCCCAGCGCGTTGAGGTCGTCGAAGTCCACGGGATTGCTGACCCCCTTGATGCCACCGGGCCACGGCATGGGGTGCGCCGCCGCCGGCGCGACGTCGCTCACCCACCGGGCCGGGGCGAGGGGCGTCCCGGTGTCGCCGGTCACCAAAAACCGGCGGTAGATCGGGTCGAACTGGCCCCCGGCCCCCGCGGCGGCCCCCACCGGCCGGGCCAGGGTCAGCGGGCCGTCGGGCGCCGGTCCGGCGAACAGCGGTGTGGGCCGCGCGGCGTCGTCCTCGTGCGCGGCCAGGGCGTACACCCGCACCGGCGTGCCGGGGGTGGCGGGCAGCTGCAGGTGGATCGCGTCACGGTCGGCCGACACGCGGAGCGCCGCCGGGTCGCCGGCGGCCTTGACCGTGCGCGCGATACAGCCCGTAGCGCCCGGGAGCGCGGCCGCGACCAGGAGCAACAGGCGTGCGAAACCGATGGAAAGGAAGCGGGGTCGCGTCATGGATGGGGGCTCGGAGGTTGGGGGAGGGCCCGCGATTGAAAAAGAACTTCAATCGCGGGGGGCGACACTTTCGCGCTCGACCAGCACCGGCGGGATGACCACCAGGCTGGGGCCGTGGTGCTCCGGGTCGCCGTCTAGGATCTGGTCCACGCGCCGGAACGCCGCGTCGAGATGCCCCGCGACGTCGACGTCGATGCTGGTGACTGGCGGGATGCACAGCCCCGCGCGGACGGTGCCGGCGTAGGCGATCACCGAGACGCCGCCGGGGATCGACACGCCCAGCCCGTAGAGCGCCGACGTTGCACCGATGGCGGCTTCCTCGCTGAGCGCAATCAGGGCCGTGGCCCGTACGCGTTGGCGTGCGTAGTAGTCCTTCACCGCTTCGCAGGCCGACATTGCCACCCCGCCGGCGTCGACCGGGTGCAGCCGGATGATGTGTTTGCCCAGCGTCCCCCGCGACAGCCCGGCGGCCATCATGCCCTGCCGCCAGTGCTGGACCTGCAGTTCCATCAGCGGGTGATCGTCGTCCACCATCGACCCCACCAGCCCGATCCGCTCGTGGCCCCGGCCGTGCAGGTGATCGATGGCCAGCCGCAGCCCCAGCTCGTCGTCGCCCACGACCGAGTGCACGCCCATGTGGTCCATCCGCGTCCCGATGAGCACGATCCGCCCCGCGGCTTCCTCCACGGCCTTGCCCAGTTCGTCGCCGCGGGTGATCACCCCGCCGATCACGATCGAGGGGTCCGGGCCGGTCAGGGCCTCGGCCGCCACGTGCTCGCCGCCGGGGTAGACCCTCAGCACCCGCGGGGTGATGTCGAGCGCGGCGGCCGTGGCCAGCCCGTGCTCGACGAAGGTCTCGGCGTGGCTGGACTGCCGACCGATGCACACTAGGTTGACGTGGCGCTCGCCAACGGTGCTGTTGAATTGATCGCGGACGAAGTTGCCCTGCGGCCGACGTTTCACCACCAGACCGGCCCGGACCAGGGCGGTGGTGGCCTGGCGGACGGTCATCCGGTGCACGCCGTAGCGTTCCGACAGCTCCCGCTCGGTGGGAATCCGGGTGCCCGGCGGGTATTCCCCGGACCGGATCGCGTTCATCAACTCGTCCCGGATGACCTGGTATTTCGGGGTGCCGGCGGGGTGGGCCGGCGTCCGGGCGGGGCTGTGGGGGTGGGCGTCGTCCATGGTAAAAGCCGTTTGCGAGCCGTATGAGCGATCGGACGAACAGTGTCGCCGGCCGTCACTCCGGCGAATCCCGCGCTCATCGGGCGGGAAGGGCCGGGCGGTTAAAGTATACCCCAAGACCCGAATACGCGCGCCGACGAAATTACTAGAGCGACTATTGAAACATTGAGGACTGTTTGGCGCCTATTTGGTATATACAATCGGTCGTCGAGACGTTCTTGTGCACGCGTCCTTGCCGACCTCCACCCCTCTCAGCCCATTCTTCCAGGATCCGCGCAGATGCCGCAGTCCCGCGAAGCCGTTTGCTCCCCGTCCGCTGGGCTGCGGGCGGTTGATCTCCGCTGCAACGGACAAGTCGCGCCCCTGGCGGTCGGCCACCACGCCCCGCGCCTGTCGTGGGTGCTGCGGCCCGCGGGCGCTCGCGGGCACAAGGAGGCGTCCCCCGCCCCGCAGGTTCAGGCCGCATACCAGGTCCGGGTGACGGACGGTCCGGACCGCGACGCGGCGCACGGGCTGTGGGACAGCGGCCGGGTAGAGGGCTCGCAGAACCTGGACGTGGGTTACCGCGGCCTGCCGCTGCGCGAGGGCTCGCGGTTCTGGTGGTGGGTGCGGGTGTGGGGCGCCGACGGTGCGGCGTCGCCCTGGTCCGAAGCCGCGGCTTTTGAGTCGGGCCTGGTGGGCCGCCGCGACGTGGGCTCGGTCTGGATCGGCCCTTCCGAAAACACCTTTGCCGACCCGCTGCCGCTGATGGGCGACTGGATCGCCCCGCCGGTCGTCGGCGCCTCGGGCGACGACGAGGGCGCGCTCACCGGCGTGATCGACCTGCCCGACGGCTATCCGCGGTGTTTCGGCATGTGCTGGATCTCCGCCGACCGCGCGTGCACGGTCGAGCTCAACGGCCACCTGCTGGAGAACCCCCAGCCCCTCGCGACCGACCGCAGCGTCGCCATCGGCCTGCCATGGATGCACCTGAAAAAAGGCCGCAACGTGCTCGCGGTCCGCGGGCCCGCCGCGGCCCTGGGCCGGGGCGTCAGCTTCCTGGCCCGCATTCACGAGGCCGCCAGCGGCAAGCACTTCCTGCGCAGCGGCCCCGACTGGGCCTGCTGGGGCAGCCCCGTGCAGCTGCTCGGCGGCCGGCCGCCCGCCAGCCAGCCGGCCGACAACGGGCCGCGCCGCGCCGTCGAGATGAAGCGGACTTTCCGCGTCGACGCGGCCTACCTCTACGAGCTTTACGACCTGGGCGAAGACGAGGGCGAAACCCAAAACCTCGCCGGCGACATGCCCGAGAAGGTCGCCGAGCTGGACGCGTTGATCACGAAGCACCTGGAAGACACCGGCGTGCCCGTGCCCCCGGCCAACCGCAACTTCAACCCCACCGCGTACAACCCCATCATGGGCGACGGCGTGAAGCCGCCGCCGCCGCCCGCGCCCAAGCCCGTCGCCGGCTGGGTCCCCAGCGGCAACACTCGGCTCGCGGTGGACGGCGGACACCTGGTGGTCACCGGCGCCACCAAGGACCCCTGGTTCTCCACCCGCGAGCTGCCCGGCGCCACCGGGCCGCTCGTGCTCAAGCTGCGGATGAAGCGGGCCACCACCGGCGACGCCCAGGTGTTCTGGGCTGCGCCCGCGAAGAAGGCCTTCACCGGCGCGCAGTCGGTGTCGTTCAACCCCGAGCCCGGCGACGGCTGGCACGAGTATGCCGTCGAGCTGCCAACCACCGGCAAGACCAACGGCCTCCGCATCGACCCCGCCCGCAGCCCGGGCGTGTCGACGATCGACTGGATCGAGGTGGTCGCGCCCGGCGGCGACGTGATGAAACGCTGGGACTTCTAGGCCTTTCCCGGATCGATTTCGAGGCACGCCGCACGTCGCGGCGTGCCTTTTTCTTTGCGCGTGGGCGGAGGGCAAACCTCAAAAACCTCAACCGCCCCGCCACAAAACTCTTGCGTCGGCGGCGATCTGTCGATATGTTTCGTACTCAACCCCGTTGTCTCCTCTGACGAGACGAGTCCCCGCCATGACCACCTATCAGCACATTCTGAATACCGTCGAGCAGATGCTCGCCGCCGTGCTGCCGGGCGTCTGGCAGGGCCTCGCCATTCCGGCAACGGTCACGCGTCGCCCGCTACGCAGTCATGCGGACGGGATGCAAAGCGACAGGTTTGGTTTGGGAGGCTCCGATACGTCGGGCTTCTACGCCAAGCCCATTGGCTTTGCTTGCCCCCGGGCCTGACACGCCCTCCGACCCACAATCTGATTGATTTTTCGCGGCGAAACCCTTTTTTTCGCAGTGATTTCGCGCCACGCCTCGGCCTTTTCTTAAGGGAGCCGAAAGCGGCACGCCGCCCTTTCGCAGCCTTCTCGCACGCTCTTTGCAACCCCGTCGAGTCCAACCCATGACGCCACCCACCGCGACGTAGCTCAACGGCAGAGCACCGCCTTCATACGGCGACCCGTGCAGGTTCGAATCCTGCCGTCGTGACTGCAACAACGAACGGAGGCTCACCCGCGTGAGCAAGCGGCCGCGTGCCGCGAGCGCGATCGTTGCGCCCGTTTGAATCTCGCTGCCGCGCAACTCAATGGCGAGACTGCCTCTCTTACCAAGAGGAAGTTGCCGGTTCGAATCCGGCCGCGGCGACGGACCACACGCTGATTGGCTCAACAGGCAGAGCGCTCGTTTGAAACGCGAGAGGTCCCGGTTCGAACCCAGGGTCAGCGGCTTACCCCACCGTGGGGCCGGCGTGAACGGTTCACGCCACTTTGACAAGTGAAGAGCAGATGGATGCAACAAGAGGATCCCCGGCGCAATCGGGCGCCGGGGAATGGATCCTCACTTTTGCCGCGTAGCTCAGTTGGAAGAGCACCCCTGTCACATAGGGGCGGTCGCCGGTTCGAACCCGGCCGCGGCGATTTGTTTTGCGATTGACTCGTAGCTCAGCCGGTAGAGCGTTCGACTGATAATCGAAAGGCCGGAGGTTCAAGCCCTCCCGGGTCAACTTTGGCTTGCCATGTGCAATTTGAATAGCGTAGCTCAGTGAGTAGAGCACCCCGGGACACCCGGGGAGGTCGCGGGTTCGAGTCCCGCCGTCATTTTTTCTTCATCGGGCCGTGTCATAGACGCGTCGAGCGGGTGGCGGCCACCACTCCGCGGGGCTCATACAAGCCCGCACGGCCCACCTGGTGTCTTAGCTCAGCCGGAAGAGCACCTCTTTGTCAGGGAGAGGGTCGCGGGTTCGATCCCCGCAGGCGCCGTTTTCTATATCCGTCGTTGGTGTCGTAGCTCAGCCCGGAAGAGCGCCTCCCTGCCACGGAGGAGACACGGGTTCAACTCCCGTCGATGCCTTTTTTTTTGGTTACTCACTCCGTAGCTCAATCGGAAGAGCGTCGGTCTACGAAGCCGGAGGCTGCAGGTTCGACCCCTGCCGGAGTGATTCATCTCGATGAGCCGTAGCTCAACGGCAGAGCGGCCGGCTTTGAACCGGCAGGTTGCGGGTTCGAATCCCGCCGGCTCAGTTTCTCTCCCCGTAGCTCAATCGGAAGAGCGTTGGCCTCCGAAGCCAAAGGCTGCAGGTTCGATCCCTGCCGGGGTGACTTCAACACGCCACCGTACCCCAACGGAAGAGGGAACCGGCTCAGACCCGGCGAATGTGCAGGTTCGACTCCTGCCGGCGCAGCTTTCTATTTACGCGTGTAGCTCAATCGGCAGAGCACCGGATTCCAAATCCGACGGCGGAGGTTCGATTCCTCCCACGCGTGCTTTTTTTAGCCCGATCCGAGTGGCCGGTGAGGTGCCGGACCCTCGAATTATCTGACGTGTCCATCTGCTCTTACTTCCGGCCGGGTGGCTGAATGGTGAGGCGGCGCACTGCAACTGCGCATCACGCAGGTTCGAATCCTGTCCCGGTCTTCGGATGAATGGAAGGTGAATCGCGGAGTGGCCGCGGCCCTGATTGCTAGTCAGGTGGAACCGAGAGGTTTGTGGATCGTGTCCACCGCCTTCCGCTTCGGTTTGAAAACACGACCGGGACGGTTGGGCATCGGAAGGCCCATCTGACTGTAACTCAGACGCGTTCGCGCCCTGGTGGTTCGACTCCACCCCGTCTCACTTCGAAAGGTTCCTCCAATGCCCCACTTCACCACCCTGCCACCGCCCGACGTACACCTGACCATCGGCCCCCTGGCCGCGCGCTTCGGCGTGTCGCCCGAAACGCTGCGCGTCTGGGAACAGAAGGGCTTGATGCCGCCCGCGCGGCGTACGCCCGGGGGACACCGGCGCTACGGCGGCGAACACGTCGATGCGCTTGAGCAGATGCTCGGCCCCGCGGCGTCGGCGATCGCACCCTGACCGATCTTGCGGCGGACTCATATAATCGGAGGCGGTGGCCACGGCCGCCGCTTTTTCCATGCCGCCCGACCGTCTCTGGAGTCCAACCTTGCACCGAATCAATCACGCCCTGTTGCTGTCTGCTTTACTGCTTGCGGGTTGCGTCGCCGAACCGAATCCCCCGGCGGCGCCCGTGACGCCGGACACGACGCCGCAAGCCCCGGGGGAGGCACCGCCCGCCGCGATCGAAACCATCCGGCTGCCGCCCTCGGCCCGGGCGGAGAAGCGGGCGTTGGCCGAACTCTTCGCCGCGGCGGAGCTTCACGAAACCGACACCGTGGTGCAGGTCAACAACAACGAGACCCGGCTGCAGGCGGTGCGCTTTGCCACCGGCACCGGGCCCGTCGCGGGCGAGACGCGGATCCCGGTGCCCGACCGCCTGATCCCGGTGTGGGGCTACTTCAAGCAGCTGCAGCTGATCGGTGACGCGTCCAACCTGGCGGTCGCGTGGGAGGGCAGCGACGGGCTGGGTGGGCCCCACCCGCACTGGTACAAGGCCGACACGATGAATGTGTTCCAGGCCAACAGCATCCCGGCCCGCGCGGGGGTGTCCTACACGCTGGTGGTCACCGGCACGGGTCGGCTGGATGCGATCCGCCTGCAGATCAATGAGCGGGGGCTCAGCCCGGTGTTTGACGAGTCGCCGTGGTCCGCCCTTGCGGCCGACAAGCCGGTGCTGGACGTGGGCCTGACGCTGGACCTCAACGCTCGACGTGCGATCGGCGGCGAGACGCGGTTTGCGCGGGAAAAGTTCTTCCGCGTGTACGCCGCGCCCTGGGGCGGGCCCTGGGGCGTGCTGGACTACGCCGTTGAACGGGGATTCCTGCCCGGGCGTCAGATGCTCAAGATCGGGCCGATGCTTGAACAGGGCTACGATGACGAGTACCCGAACAAGCCCGCGTTCCGCGAAGACCCCGAACGTCCGGGATACATCGATCCGTCGTTTTTCGACGCCGACTGGGACTGGCCCGAGACCATCGCCCGCGGGATCGCCGAACGTTTTGCCGACCTGGACTACGCGCTGTGTCTCGATGTCTGGCCCAGCTTCAACCACCACGCCGGGCCCGGCATCGTCAACTCGCGCGGCACCCCGGCGGACTTTGACGCGGCCGCCGAGGCGGCCGGCCTCACCGTCAAGCTGGTGGCCGAGCAGACCGGGCTGGTGCCGGCCTTTGTCGAGGTGAAGAACGAATCGGACGTGCCCTACGAGTGGAGCTACCACGGCGCCCCGGTCGGGGACGGGGGGCAGGACGGCTGGGCGAAGCTGGCGGACTTCCACAACCGTGTGGCCGACGGCGTGCGGCGTTTTGTGCCCGGGGCGCTGGTCGGCGGGCCCACGTCGGCCTACCCCTTCCTGTCGGACGGGGAGTGGGGCCTGGGCCGCCGGCACCTGGCGTTCATGGACGACACGAAGGGCCGGCTGGATTTCTACTCGCACCACTTTTATGAAAGTTCCGGACTGCTGTTTGAAGACCGGCTGCACGAGGGTGCCAACACCTATTTGCTGGGACGGGCGACGGCCTATCTGGATCTGCTGCGGAGCCACGGCGCCCAGACCGACAACACCGTGCCCTTCGTGCTCAGCGAGTTCGGCACGCTGACCGGAGGGGCCGAGGACTATCAGCAGTGGCAGGCGATCCGCAACTGGAGCGCTTACCTGGTGCAGTTCATGCAGCGGCCTGACGAGCTGGACCTGTGCGTGCCCTTCGCCATCCCGCTGCAGTGGTGGGAGCCGGAAAACCCCTCGGCGCTCTTCACCTACGACACCATCGACGAGAACCGCGACCCCACCGCGCTGACCGCCAACCGTGCGGGCATCGCGTCGGGCATCGCCGGCTCGCCCATGACGGGGATCCGGCCGGGCAAGCAGTCGTGGTTTCTGGACCTGTGGAACGGCTACGCCGGCGGCCTGGTGCCCGTCACCTCCGACACCCCGCACGTGAACGTGCACGCGGTGGCGGAGGGCAAAACACTCTGGCTTGCGGTGAGCAACATGAAGGCGCAGCGGGCGGCCTTCGACCTGGAGGCCGCCACCGGCGGCGGGGCCGTCGCTTCGGTCACGCAGCGCCGGCTTTACCTGGAGCGGGGCGAACTGGGCTACGAGAGCCTGGACGTGACCGCAACCCGCGAGCGCATCGCGGTGGCCCCGGAAGAAACCACCGTGCTCCGCGTCACGCTTCAGCGGTCCTTCGCCCCCACCCGCACGCTCAACGAAACGCGCCACTACGGGTCACGCACCCTGATGCCCACCGGCACGCCGCAGACCCTCACCGTCGCGGCCCCCGCGTCCGCTGCCCACACCCCCCCCCACGCGGCCACGCTGCGGGTGGGCGTGCAGCGGAAGAACGGCTTCACCGCCCCGCTGACGGTGACGTTCAACGGCGTCGAGCTGACCGCCGACCTGAGCGATTCGGCCGGCATCAAGCACTACGACACCTGCGTCGAGCTGGCGGTTCCGGTTGGCGCCGTGCAGCGCGAGAACCGCGTCACGCTGAGCCAGCCCGACGACGGGGGGATGATGGCGTCGGCGGTGTTGTTGGTGACGGTCTCGGAGTGAGGTTTTGCAGGGTGGGTCAAGGCTTGGCGGACCCACCGTTGTGAGACGTCGCGGGGCCTTCGGCGTCGCGCTTCATTGAGGTGCTGAGACGAGGCACGGTGGGTCCGGCGGCGCTTGACCCACCCTGCAGGAGCACGACGGTGACGAGCGATTTTGAAAGCATCGTGCAGCCGTGTTTCCCGACTCTGAGCTTGCGGGGCGGCCTGCCGTCGGCCGACGGGCTCGCGCTGCTTCACGGCGCGGGTGCATCTGGTCCGGCCCGATGAGTTTCTGGGGATCAAGGACTACGACGAGACCCTGGACCGCTCTTTTGTGCGCGACGGCCGCGAGATCGATCTGGTTATGCACGACGTGCGGAAGTTCTTCCGCCTGATGCTGCGCCGCAACGGCTACGTGCTGGAGCAGCTTCTTTCCCCGCTGGTGGTACGCGGCGGCCCTCACCACGACGAACTGATCGCGCTAGGCCGCGGTTGCATCACCCGACATCACGTGCACCACTACCTGGGGTTTGCGGACAACCAGTGGAAGCTCTTCCGTAAAGAAGCCCCTCCGCGGGTGAAGCCGCTGCTCTACACCTACCTCGTCCTGCTGACGGGCATCCACCTGATGCGCTCGGGCGAACTGAACGCGAAACTGGTCGAGCTCAACCGGACGTTCGGGCTCGATTTTCTCCCCGAACTCATCGACCTGAAGTCCGACAGGATCGAGAAACAGACGCTGGTGGACGCCGACCTGGACTTCCACGAGAGAACGTTTACCCATCTCGCCGGCGAGTTGGAGGCCGCGGGGGAGGCGTCCGTGCTGCCCGAGGAGCCCGCGGCACGCGATGGACTGAACGACCTCTTGATACGGCTGCGAAAGTCAGCGACTTGACCCGTCGGCGGTCCGCCACACCCGCGGCCGGAGCCCACCCTGCATGGTGGCCGCCGAACGCCGATCAAAGTAGGGCAACCCGTCTCGGCTTCCCGATAGACCCATTTACTCCACCCCGTGCTGCCCCCCACCACGATCCCGCGGGCGCAGCCCGCTCGCGGCCGGAAGGCGCCCTTGCGTCCGCTTTGGGACGCGAGGGCGGCGCCCCGGACGCGACCGAGCGAAGCGATGCTTGAGTTCTCTGACCAGCCCTACCGCTACTTCCCCCCAAAGAACTCGTGGCTGTTTTCGCGGTGGATTTTGCGACATAACCGGCTGGTGCACCTGAAGCGGACTCAGCAGATCGTCGGGGTGGACTTCCACCACGCGGACCGGGTGTTTGCCGACCGGCAGGACGGCGACCGGCTGCTGTTTCTGGTCAACCACCCCACGCACGCGGACGCGGCGATTTTTCTGGAGACGCTGCGGCAGCTGCGGATGCGCTGCCAGATGATGGCGGCCTACGACGTGTTTTTGCGCTCGCGGCTGACGCGTTTTGTGATGCAGCGGATGGGGGCCTTCTCGGTGGACCGCGACGGCAGCGACCGGCGGCCGATGCAGCAGGCGCTCGACACGCTGGCCAGGGGGCGCTACCCGCTGGTGATCTTCCCCGAGGGCAACGTGTACCTGACCAACGACCGGATGACGCCGCTGATGGACGGCGCGGCGTTCACGGCGGTGAAGGCGCAGGAGGCGCTGAACAAGGCCGACGGCCCCGGCCGCGTGCGGATCGTGCCGGTGGGCATCAAGGCGACGCACGAGACCGACGCCCGCGACGCGGTGGCCGCACGTCTCGCGGCGCTCGCGGAGCCGCTGGGGAAGACGGTCGATCTTCGGGCCGACCCGTTGGGCGCGCTGCTGACCGTGGGCCGGGCGGCACTTGTTCGCAACTTGAAGCATCGCGGGCTGGCGGTGCCCGAGGTGGGCGGCGATGGCGTGGTTGAGCTGTCGTCAATGGCCGAGGCCGCGGCGGACGCGGTGCTGGACCGCCTGGAACCGAAGCTGGGTCTCGATCCAAAGGCCGGGAGCGCGGCGGTCGAGCGCATCCGCGCGGCGCGGCGTGCGATCCACGCGGTGCGCAGCGACCCGGACCGCGGGCTGGACCACGCGGCGGCGGCGACCTGGGCCGACGAGGCGATGCTGGCGCTGCGGTTGGCCAGCTACGCCATCGGCTACGTGCACGAAAAACCCACCCTGGACCGCGTGAGCGAGACGGTGGAGAAGCTGGAGGAGGACCTGTGGAACCGCATGCCCCGGCCCCTGGCCCCGCGGCACGCGCGGGTGCATTTCGGCAAGCCCATCGACGTGGCGGCGGGCGTGGCGATGGGGTTGAAGAAGCGGGAGCTGCTGGCCTCGGTGACGTCCGAGTGCGAATCGGCCATTCAGGCGCTGGTGGACGAGGCGAACGCGGCGAACACGCGGCCGGGGGCGGGGTTGTTCTGAGGCGTTTGGCCGCCGCCAGCGGTGAAGCCGCGGGCCGGGCTCATTCGGCGGGAACCGTGGCCGGATCGACGGCCGGAACCACCGCCGGCGCGGTGTCCACCCCGGTGCCGAAAGGGGTGACCGTCGAGACGTCGGCGAAAGCGACGTAGATGGCGATGACCGCGGCGCACAGGATCAGGCCGGTGACCTTCGCCCCCTTCCACGGGGTCATGTCCACCGCTTTGATATCGACCTGCGTGAACTCTTCGGCCCGCGGGGAGGACTCGCCCATGAGCAGCATGAGGATGACCAGGTAGGCAAACACGATGCCCAGGAAGTGGAAGTTGTGCATCGACGCCACGACCGCGTCGAACGGCGGCACGAAGTTGCCAAGGACCAGGATCACGAAGCCCGAAACCAGCGCGGCCTTGGCCGCGCGGGCGGGCACGCGGCGGGTGAGCATGCCCACGAGAACCACGGCGAAGATGGGCACCGCATAGATCCCGTTCATCGCCTGCAGGTAGGTGAAGATCTGGTCCTGGCCGGACAGCAGCGGCGCGATGCACACGGCGGCGACGGCGATGATCCAGCCGAAGATTTTGCCCGATCGGACCACCTGCTTCTCGGTGGCGGCTCGGTTGATCACGCCCTTGTAGAGGCCGAGACTGAAGAGGGTGCACGAGCTGTTGAGGGCGGAGTTGAAGCTGGAAAGGATGGCGCCGATCATCGCGGCGGCGAAGAAGCCGGTGAGCGCCGGCGGCAGCACGGTGTTGACGAGCCGGCCGTAGGCCTGGTCGGGTTTGACGTCGTCGCCGACGAAGAGGGCGAAGGCGATGAGCCCCGGCAGCACCAGGTACAGCGGGCCCAGCAGCTTGAGGGCGCCGGTGAGCAGCACGCCTTTTTGCCCCTCGGCCAGGCTGCTGGCGCCGAAGGTGCGCTGGATGATCTGCTGGTTGGTGGTCCAGTAGAAGAAGTTGAGGATCAGGATGCCGGTGAAGAGCGTGCTGATGGGCACCGAGCTGTCGGCGCCGCCGATGGAGTTGAGGCTGTTTTCGCGCGAGATCTTGATGGCTTCAAGGCCGCCGCTCAGTCCGCCGTCGCCGCCGAGGTGCCGCAGGCCGAACCAGGTGATGAGCAGGCCGCCCACCAGCAGGCCGATGCCGTTGAGGGTGTCGGACACCGCGACGGTGCGCAGGCCCCCGAACAGCGCGTAGACCGCGCCGATCAGGCCGACGGCGATCACGATCGTGGTCAGAATGAACAGTTCGGGCTTCAGGCCCAGCACCGGCTGCGTGACACCGAGCATGCCCTGCACGTCGAGGATGCCGACCATGCCGGTGGCACCGGTGTACAGGATGATTGGCAGCAGCAAGAAGACGTAGGCGCTCAAGAAAATCAGATTGGTGATGAGCTGGGTCTGCTCGTCGAAGCGGATGGCGAGGTACTCGGGCACGGTGGCGACGCCGCTCTTGAGGAAACGCGGCAGGAAGAACAGCGCCATGGCGACGAGCGCGAGCACGGCGACGACCTCCCACACCATGACGGCCAGGCCGTCGGTGAAGGCGGCGCCGTTGAGCCCGACCATCTGCTCGGTCGAGAGGTTGGTCAACAGCAGCGAGCCGGCGATGAGCGGGAAGCTGAGCGAGCGGCCCGCAAGGAAGTACCCGGCGCTGCTGCCGGTGTCGTCTTTGCGGGTAAGCACCCAGGTGACCACGCCCACCAGGGCCATGAAGAACAGGAAGGAGAGGAGGGTGACCATGCGGGGCCTCGGATGGGGAGGGGGGCTTGCACCGGGCAGCGGCGGCGGCGGGCCCGGGCTTCTACGATGGTGGGGCTACCCTATCAGCGGGTTGACGCACCCCGCGTGCTTGCGGGGTGCGTCAACAGGCCGCTACGCCGAACGTTTCGATTTCGGAGAGCGGACGCGGAACCCGGTGGGGGTGGACTGCGTCTTATAGGGGAAGGCCGCCGGTCGGCGGTCGGTCGCTGGCCCTCTGCCCCCCCCTTTCTTCCTTCGGGTCGTGACATGGACGCCGCCTCACTTTCCACGCTGACCCCACGCACCCCGCCCGCGGCGGTGGCGGCCCTGCGGGCGTCGCTGTTCCGCACCGCCTGGCTCCGCACGGCGGTGCGGGGGGCGGTGGTCTACGTGCTGGGGTGGGGGCTGATCACGCTGGCGGCGCGGGCCTGGGGCAACGGAGCCGACGGGCTGCCCGGCGTGGCGTGGTGGTGGGGAGCGCCGGGGCTGCTGGCCGTGGTGGCCGGGGCGGCGTGGTGGGCCCGCCGCCGCACGCCGGGGGCCGACGCGGTGGCGGCGCTGCTGGACCGCCAACGCGGGCTGGGCGGGCTGGCGATGTCGGCGTCGGCCGACGGGTTTGCCCCATGGTCGGGCGCGGTGGCGGCGGCGCGGGCCCCGGCCGTGCGCTGGCGCGGCGGGCCGGCATGGGCGGCGCTGGGGCTGGCGGCGGTGTTTCTGGTGGGCGCGGCGCTGGCGCCGATGCCGCGGGCGGCGGCCGAGGGCGCGTCGCTTCATGTGCAGCGGCAGCTTGAAGCTCTGCGGGAACAGGTCGCGGTGTTGGAGGAAGAAGAGGTGATCGACCCGGAGCGCGCCGAAGCATTGCGCGACGACGCCGAACGCGTGGCCGATCGGTCGCAGGCCGACGACCCGGTGCGGACCTGGGAGGCGCTGGACCACCTGGCCAACGAACTGGCCGCGCACGGGGCAGGGGCGCAGGACGCCGCGCAGCAGCAGGCGGCCGACGCGACGGCGGCGGCGGCGCTGGCGGGCGCGCTGGACCCGGCCCGGCTGGAGGCCGCGGGCGGGCTGAACGACGAGCAGCTGACCGGGGCGTTGGACGCGCTGGCGGAGCTGGCGGCGGCGGCCCTGGGCGGCGACCTGCCCCCCATGCTGGCGGGGCTGGACGCGGGCGCGCTCGCGGCGGGGCTGGACGCCGAGACGCTGGAGGCGCTGGCCGAGCTGATGGAGGGGCGGGGCGACGAGCTGGCGGCGATGATGGCCGCCCTGCAGGAGGCCGGGCTGGGCGAGGGGCAGGGCGAAGGCGCGGGCGGCGAACCGGTCGCGTTCGATCCCGACGCGCTGGCCGAGTTCCTGGCGCAGTGCGAGGGCGGCGAGTGCGACGGCGTGGCCATCGCGGTGGCGTGCCGGGGCGGCGGCAAGCCGGGCCGGGGTGGGATTTCGCGCGGCCCCGGGCACGCCGAGATGACCTGGAAAGACCCCGCGACGAAGGAAGGCGCGTCGTTCGACCCCGCCGTGCTGCCGCCCTCGGCGGTGCGCGACCCCGAGCGGTCGCGGCGGCTGGGCATCAGCCGCACGGCGCCGCAGACGGCCGACGGCAACGACGGGGCGTCGGCCGGCGGCGGGCTGGCGGGCGTGACCTCAGGCGGCGGCGCCGCGGCGGGCGCGGTGGTGGTGCCGCGGCACCGGGGGGCGGTGCGGCGGTATTTTGAGCGGAGTGAAAATGGAGATGGCGAACGTACTGAGAATGGGGATCGTGAGCGGAGTGAATAGGGAGATGGCGAGCGGAGCGAAAGGTGAGATGGTGAACCGAGGGATACGGACCCTCGCTGGTTTCTCTTTTTTGCGGGGTGCCACTGGTGGCTTGCCCGCCAGTGCTTCCGCGGGTCATCGGCACGGGCGGTCAAGCCGCCAGTGGCACGCGGTTCAACCCGCCCGAGAGTGAAATGCGATGCGTCTGAAAAGCGAGGTGCTAAGCGAAGCAGGAACGGGGAGGGCGAGCGAACCGACGACGCGGTGCCCGGAAATGGGACGCCCGCGGGAGACGGATGCTGAACCGCGACGACGCGATGGCGTAATCTTGTCGTACGACGACCGGGTCTGCCGCCGGGCCGCCGGGTTTTTCGGGCTTTTCCCCGGCGGGATCACGGAGATCAACCCGCATGAGTGACGCACGCCCCGCCCTGCTCTCCCCCGACGAGGTCGGCCCCGCGGTGGAACGCCTGTCGTCGGTGCTCGCCGCGCTCGACGACACGCTGCTCGGCCAGCCCCAACTGCACCGCATGGTGCTGGTGGGCATCCTCAGCCGCGGGCACATCCTGTTGGAAGGCATGCCCGGCGTGGGCAAGACGGCGCTGATTTCGGCCCTCGGCCAGCTGATGAGCCTGCAGTTCAGCCGCGTGCAGTTCACCCCCGACCTGATGCCGGGCGACATCGTGGGCTCACCCATTCTGGAAGAAAACGCGGACGGCAAGCGGAGCATGGTCTTCCGCCCCGGCCCGGTGTTCACCAACATTCTGCTGGCCGACGAGATCAACCGCGCGTCGCCCAAGACCCAGTCGGCGATGCTCGAAGCCATGCAGGAACGCCGGGTGACGGTGATGGGCGAGACGCGCGACCTGCCGTCGCCCTTCTTCGTGCTGGCCAGCCAGAACCCCATCGAGCTGGAGGGCACCTACCCGCTGCCCGAAGCGCAGGTGGACCGCTTCCTGTTCAAGCTGAACGTGGCCCGGCCTTCGGCGGCCACGATGGAGTCGATCATCGGCGGTCGGCGGCGCGGCGAGGCATCGATCCAACAAGGCCTGGTGTCGCCCGAGGACCTCAATGGGCTGTTCGCGACCATGGACCGCGTGGCGTTGCCGCCCGCCGTCGCGGCCTACATCGCGCGGCTGGTGGCCCGCACCCACGCCGACGAGCTGGGCGCCCCCGACATCGTGAAGCAGTTTGTGAGCTACGGCGCGTCGCCGCGGGCCGCGATCGGCATGGCCGAGGCGGCGCGGGCGGTGGCCCTGCTGAGCGGCCGCCCCACCGCCGGCTTCGAAGACGTGCGGGCGGTGGCGGGGCCGGTGTTGAATCACCGGCTGATCCTGAACTACCAGGCGCGCTTCGAGAAGGTGACGGCCGACCGCGTGGTGACCGAGCTGCTGGACCACGTGGACGCGGTGGACGCGGGCATTCCCAAGGACATCGAGGTGGGCGCGTGAGTTTGGTGACTGGGGTGCCACGGACAGCGCAGCGCAGCGGAGTCGTGCGCGAGGTCGGGTTGCGGCGCGGATCCGCTCCGAATGAGGTCCGCACGGACGGCTGCGCTGTCCGTGGCACCCGGCGGTGGGTGGTCACGGCGGGTTTGCGGGGGGCGTTACGCCGGGCAGCGGCGGAGTATCTCACGCAAAGGCGCAAAGGCGCAAAGGTCGGACGCAAGCGTTTTTTTGCCTCTCTTGGCGCCTTTGCGCCTTTGCGTGAGCACTTGTCTTACGTTGTCGCCGTCACTGTCCTGCTGCTCTGCGTGCAGTCTGCCACCGCCGGCACCGAGCGCTACGGCCGTGTGGCGGTGACCGTCGAAGAAGACACCGGCGGGGCGTCGGGGTTTGGCTACCGGGTTTACCCCGTCACCATCGCCAACGGCACCGCCGAGCCGCACACGGTCGCCGTGCGGGTGCCGGCGCAGTCGTGGGGCGGCGGCGGCAGCGACCACCTGTCGGCGGTCACCCGCACGTTCCGGGTGGAGGCGGGCGCGACGGTGCGGGGCGAACTCATCGGCCCGGCGATGGACGTGCCGGGGGAGAACGCCGCGGTGAGCATCGACGGCCGCGCCCAGCGGGACGTGGTCCCGGTCAGCGTGAACGCCGGCCATGCGTACGGGAGCAGCGGCGTCGCGGCGGTGCGCGTCAGCCGCGACCTGAGCGTGGCGCAGCGGGGGGAGTTGGACCAGGCCAAGCAGCGCCACGACGACCACGGCGGCGGGTCGAAGTACGGCGGCAGTTACACCGCGACGCGCAGCGGCATGGACCTGCCGCTGCAGAACGCCAAGCCGATCGCGGAGTGGCGTGGCAACTGGCTGACCTACGCCGGGCTGGCCGAGGTGGTGGTGACCGAGCGCGACCTGCGGCTGATGTCGGCCGAGACCGCGGACGCGCTGCGGGGCTATGTGCTGGGCGGCGGGCGGCTGACGGTGGTATGCACGTCGCGTTGGCCCGCCGTGCCGGGGTGGCCGCCGACCGACCCCGTGGAAGATGCCGGCCGCCCGGGGATCGGGGCGCGGGCGGACGTGGGGCTGGGCGAGCTGTGCTGGTGGCACGCCGACGACCTGGCCGCGGCCAGCGACCTGGTGATCGACGGGTGGGTGAACGACGCGACGCGCTGGGCCCAGCAGCGTCAGTCCCGCTTGTCGGCCGAACAGGCGGACAAGTCGTTTTCGGTGATCGAAGGCCAGCAGACCCCCGTGCGTGGGCTGCTGGCGCTCATGGTGGTGTTCGCGCTGCTGATCGGCCCGGTCAACATCCTGGCCCTGTCGCTGTTGAAGAAGCGCATGTGGCTGCTGTGGACGGTGCCGCTGGGGTCGGCGGTGTTCTCCGGCGCGGTGATCGCCTACGCGTTCTTGAGCGAGGGCATCACGCCCACTGCGCGCACCACCTCGGTGACGATGCTGGACCAGACCACCCGCGAAGCGGTCACGCGCACCCTGCGGGGCTACTACGCGCCGCTGACCCCGGGCGACGGGCTGCACTTCGGCATGGACACCGCGGTGACGCCGCAGGTGGAGCTCAACACGGGGTACACCTACGGCGGCAGCGGCCGCGGGCGGGCGGTGGACACCACCCACGACCAGCACCTGACCCGCGGCTGGGTGGCGGCACGCGTGCCGGCCCACCTGGGGCTGACCACCGTGGAGCGGCGGCGCGAGCGGCTGGACTTTGAGCGGCTGGACGACGGGGGGTTGGCCGTGGTGAACGGGCTGGGGGTGGACGTGGCGGCGCTGAACGTGCGGGACGGCGCGGGGCAGCGCTACCGCGCCGCGGCGTTGCCGGCCGGGAAACGTGGGGTGCTCGTCGCGGTCGACGACGTCGAGGTGCCGAAGTTCAACGGGATGCGGGAGCAGATCCGGGGTGGCAACTGGTGGGTGACCACGGCCCGGGATCCGGACGGCTGGCCGCTTGAACCGGGGAGCTACGTCGCCCGCACCGCGACCACGCCCTTCGTCGCGGACGGCTTGACGGGCATCGGCGACCACCGGACCGAGGCGGCCGTGGTCGGCCGCTGGGAGGAGACGCGCTGATGCAGATCGAAGTACAAAAACTTGAAAAAAACTTCGGCAAGACCAGGGCCGTCGACGATCTGACGTTCGCCTTCGAGACCGGCAACATCTTTGCGTTCGTCGGCCCCAACGGCGCGGGCAAGACCACGACCATGCGCATGATGGCCACGCTGGACACGCCCGACGGCGGGGGCATCACCTTCGACGGGCTGGACATCGTGAGCGAGCCGGAGAAGGCGCGGCGGCTGATCGGCTACATGCCCGACAACCTGCCCACCCACCGCGACCTGACGGTGCACGACTACCTGGACTTCTTCGGCCGAGCCTACGGCCTGCGTCGGGTCAACCGCGTGCCGATGATCGAGCAGATCGAGGACTTCACGAACCTCAAGGGCATCCGCGAGAAGTCGCTGCGGGCGCTGAGCAAGGGCATGAAGCAGCGGGTGAGCCTGGCCCGCGCGCTGATCCACGACCCGCCGCTGCTGATTATGGACGAGCCGGCGGCCGGGCTGGACCCGCGGGCGCGGGTGGAGCTGCGCGAGTTGCTGCGGGTGCTGACCGACCGCGGCAAGGCCGTGTTTATCTCGTCGCACATCTTGACCGAGCTGGCCGAGGTGGCCGACGGCGCGGTGATCATCGAGAAGGGTCGGCTGCTGCGGGCCGGCACGCTGGAGCAGATCTACCGCCACGGCAAGGAAGACCAGCCCGCGGGCCAGCACGTGGCCATCCGCGTGCGCGACGAGCCGGGCAAGCTGCTGAAGATGCTGCTGGAAACCCCCGGGGTGCGCAGCGCCCGCGAAACCGGCCGCCACGTGGAGTGCGAGGTGGACGGCGACGAGGACGCGGCCTGCGAGCTGCTCGCCGAACTGCTGCGGCGCGAGTTCCGCGTGCTGGAGTTCAAGCAGGTGGAGGCGGACCTGGAACAGATGTTCATGGAGATCACAAAGGGGGACGTGCAGTGAGGGTTTCGCTTCGCGAACGGAATGCCTCACGCAAAGGCGCAAAGACGCAAAGGGCCGACGCAAGCGTTCTTCTGCCTTGCTTTGCGCCTTTGCGCCTTTGCGTGAGACCTTGTCTTTTCGCGAGTCAGGCTCGTCCGCGTAGCCGCATGGCTCACCCTCCCAGTACGATCCGCGGCGCCGCTTGCGCTCGCATCACGCAACACGGATCACGCATCACAACGCCTCCCCCGCACCCCACCGCGGAGCCCCACGCGTGAACCCCCTCACCGCCCTTTCCGCTCCCGCCGCCTGGCTCGACGACCGCGTCAACCCGATCGTCGTCAAAGAGCTGCGCCAGGCGGTGAAGTCGCGCTTCATCATGGGCGTGCTGCTGCTGATGCTGGCGCTCCTGGTCGGCACGCTGCTGCTGTTCGTGATGAACAGCGCCAACCTGGGCCGCACCAGCAGCGCCGAGGGCGGCGACCTGTTCGGCATCTTCCAGGGCATGCTGTTGGCGGTGTGCATGCTGTTCGTGCCGGTCTATCTGGGCGCACGCCTGACGGCGGAGCGCAGCAGCGCCACCTCGGACCTGCTGTACGTGACCACGCTGCGGCCCTCGTCGATCGTGTGGGGCAAGCTGGTGGCGGGCATGGCGGTGGCGGGCATGATCTTCGCGGTCTGCGCGCCGTTTATGGTCGTGACGTACCTGCTGCGGGGCATCGACCCGCCGACGATCCTGTTTGTGCTGGCCCTGGACGCGATGGTGGTGCTGTCGGCGTCGATGCTGGCGATTTTTCTGGGCGCGCTGCCGGTGGGCTGGCCGGTCAAGATCCTGCTGGGGCTGATCGCCGGCGCGGTCGGCTTCTACGCGTTCGTGGCGGTCACGTTCATGCTGATGTGGGAGCTGACCCGCTCGGGCGTGGGGGCGTCGATGGGGTCGTCGGACTTCTGGTGGACGCTGCTGGGCGTGGGGTCGTTGTGGCTGAGTGTCATCGGGCTGGTGTTCTTCATGACCGTGGCGATGATTGCGCCGGCCACGAGCAACCGGGCGCTGCCGATCCGGCTGTATCTCAGCGTGGCGTGGCTGCTCTCGGCGGGCGTGTTCCTGGGCCTGAGCCTGTACCACACCGATGGCGAGGCCATGACCGCGTGGGCGATGTGCTGGGCCTTCGTGCTGCTGCCGGCGCTGCTGCTGAGCACCAGCGAGCGCGACGTGCAGGGGCCGCGGCTGCGACGGGCCATCCCCCGCAGTCGTCTGCTGCGGTGGCCGGCGTTCTTTCTGTACAGCGGGGCGGCGGGTGGCATGCTGTGGGCGACCGGGCTGTTTGCGGCCACGCTGGGGGTGGCGCAGTTCTGCGGGGCGGCGATCGACGGCGGCGGGTACGACGGGTGGCAGTTCTTCGGGCTGGTGAAGCTGGGCGTCACCGGCCTGTTTGTGTTGGGCTACGCGCTGCTGGGCGTGCTTGTGCGGCGGACGTGTTTGTCAAACCGGCCGAAGCTGCAGGTGGCCACCGCGGGGGTGGTGTTCCTTGCGATGATGCTCGCGATGATCGTGCCCATGATCGTGGTGTACGCGCTGTACCCGCAGACCTGGGACAACCACTCGGAGAAGTGGCTGTTCCTCAACCCGCTGGGGCCGCTGATGCACCACGACGGGAGCTGGCGGCGGCTGTACGACTACGACTACCTGCTGCTGGCCATCGCCGCAGTGATGGCCGGCGTCGGCGCGTTGGTGAACCTGCCGTGGTTCGTGCGGCAGGTGAGGGCGTTCGTGCCGCTGGACGCGGCCACCCGCGCCGGGATGGCCGCGCCGGAGCCGCCCCTTGGCTGACGGGCTGCACGAAGCGGTGGGCGCGGGCTGGGCCCGCGGGCTGGGCTGCACCCTCGGTCGGCCCGGGCTTACGCCCGCGGGCGCGGCCGGCGAGCGGCTGGGGCATCGCGTGGGGTCGTCGATCGAGTTCATGGACTTCCGCGCGTACGCGCCGGGCGACGACCTGCGGCGGCTGGACTGGGCGGCCTATGCGCGCAGCGACAGGCTGATGGTGCGGCTGCACCGCGAAGAGGTCACGCCGCACGTGGACCTCTTGGTGGACGCGACGGGCTCGATGGCCCTGCCCGGCACCGACAAACAGGCCGCGACGCTGGGGCTGACCGCCCTCTTGTGCGGCGCGGCGGAGCACACGCGCTGGTCGCGCCGCGTGTACGGGTTGCGGGCCGGGGACGACGCCTCGCCGCTGGCAGGCTGGGAGGTGCCCGGCGGGTCCGGCGAGCCGGCGGGATGGGACCTGAGGTCGCTGGACGCGGACGCGGGTTCGGAACGTGCCGTCGGCGAGCTGACGCTGCGCCGCCGCGGGCTGCGGGTGGTGGTCAGCGACCTGCTGTTTGAGGCCGACCCCGATGCGCTGGTGTCCCGCTGGTCGGACGGCGCGGCGGGGCTGTGGGTGATCCAGCTGCTGGCCGCGCAGGACGCCGACCCCGCGGCGGCGGGCGGCTTCGACGGCGACGTGCGGCTGGTGGACGCCGAGACCGGCGGCCGGGAAGAGGTGCGGCTGGACGCGGCGGTGCTGCGGCGCTACCGCGACGCGCTCGCGGCGCATCAGGCGCGGTGGACCGACGCGCTGGGCCGGGTGGGCGGGGTGCGGGTGACGGTGGTGGCGGAAGAACTGGTCGGCGGGTGGGACCTGGGCGGGTTGATGCGGGCGGGGGTGATCGATGCGGGGTGAGCGTGTCCCAAAGCACTCGGTCGATGCCCACGACCGCTTGGCGCCCGGCCAGTTTCATCGCCGCCTTCAGGGGGTGATTCCCTTTTGTCGCTTTGGACAAAAGGGAGTCATCCCCGTCTGGCGCGTCACCAGAGACGCGAGCTTCTTCGTTGGTCCAACTCGCGCCGACACACATCAACGAAGCGCTGAGGTGTGGCACCCCGAGAGGCAACACCCGTAGTGCCCCTGCTCGCCCTGCCCCTCGCCCTGATTGGCCTGGTCGCGCTGCCCGCGCTCGCGGCGATCTACGTGCTGCGCACCCGCTACCGCCGGCGCGCGGTGTCGAGCCTGATGCTGTGGCAGGCCGCGGCGCAGGCGACCGGCGGCGGACGAAAGGCCAGCCGCCTGCAGACACCCTGGGTGCTGCTGCTGGAACTGCTGGCCCTGCTGCTGCTGGTCCTGGCGGCCACCATGCCGCGCTGGCTGGCGACGGGGCAGCGGGCCCGCGTGATGGTGGTGCTGGACAACTCCTGGTCGATGCGGGCGGTGGATAGGGATGGACGCTCGGCGGTGGAGCGCGGGGCCGAGGCGGTGCGGGACGAACTCGCGGGGCTGGGTCGCTACACCGCCGACTTCGTGCGGGCGGGCCGCGAACCCCAGCGGCTGGCGGCGTCGGCCCGCGACGCGGCGGGGGTGCGCGCGGCCCTGGCCGGCTGGACCGCGGAGGACCCCGCCGCGGACCTGGACGCGGCGGTGGCGCTGGCCCGCGAGACCGGCGGGGCCGACGCGCGGGTGGTGGTGGTGACCGATCGGGAGCGGGCACCCCAGCCACCCGACACCGCCGGGGCGGACGGCCTGCGCTGGCGTGCGGTCGGCGCGGCGGGCGACAACGCCGCGGTGGTGCGTGCGGTGCGCGGCGGCGGTGGCGCCGCCCGCGACGTGGTCATGGTCGAGGTCGGCCGCTTCGGCACCGCGGCGGGGCCGGCGCGCACGGTGGGTGTGCAGATCGACGCGCTGGTGTCGGGCATGGCTGAAGCCCCGGACGCGGTCTGGAACGTGGTGGTCCGCAGGCGGTTGGCGTTGGAGCCGGGCGGGACCACCCGCGTGTGGTTCGATCCCGACGGCGGCCCCGCCGCGACCAGCGTCCGCACCGCGGGCCGGCTGCTGCGGGTGTCGGTGGCGCTGCCGGGCGACGTGCTGGCCGCCGACGACCGGGCCTGGCTGGCCGCCCCCGACGCGCAGCCCGTGCGGGTGGCGGTGGGCGTCGAGGACGCGGCGCTGCGCGATGCGGTGGACGCGGCGCTGGCCGCGACCGGTCAGACGGCGCCGGCCCGCGTTGCGGACGACGCGGAGCTGTGGGTGACCCAGGCGACCTTTCCCGACGCGACCGACGCGGACGGCGGCGGCGTCGAGGGCACGCCCGGTCGCTGGTCGCTGCGCCTGTTCGGACCGGCAGAAGCCGACGACACCCAGGCGTTTCTGGGGCCCTTTATGCTGGACACCGATCACCCGGTGACCCGCGATCTGGGACTGGAGGGGGTGGTGTGGTCGGCGGTGGCCGACGCCGACCGGCTGGACGCCTGGGCCCGCCGCGCCGACGCGGTGCTGGCGTCGGCGGGCGACGTGCCGCTGATCACCTGGCGCAGCGGCGACGCGGACAGGATGGCGGAGATCGGCCTGAACCTGGACGCCGCACGCTCGACCCTGACCGGCGGCGTGGCGTGGCCGGTCTTCATGAGCAACGTGGTGCAGGCACGGGCGGCGGCCCGGCCCGGGATTCAACCGGTCAACGTTCCCGCGGGGGCACCGGTAGCGCTGCGCGCAGGCGAACGGTCTGCGGCGACCGGCGCCGATGGACCCGACGGGGTGGCGGACGTGCCGGCCGAAACCGCCCGCGTGCGGTGGGTGGCCGGAACGGCGGGCGCGACGGCCGGGGAGCCGACGGTCCTGGCGCTGCGCGACGGCGCCGCGACCTGGACGCCGCCGCGCCCGGGCGTTTATGAGGTTGCGCTTCCCGGTCTGGAACCACAGACCGTGGTGGCCGCGGGCACCGACGCGGCCGAGTCGGACCTGAGCGACGCGACAACGGCTGCGACGGGCGATCTCAACGCCGACGTGCTCAGCCGCCCGGAGTACCGCGGGCTGGGCTGGCTGCTGGGGCTGGGTGCCCTGAGCCTGCTGTCGGCCGAGGCCTTGTTGCTGCGCGGCGGCGGCGTGCGAGCGGGAGGCGGCGGATGATCACCCTGCTTGAACCCGCCTGGCTCCTGGTGCTGCTGCCCGCCGGGCTGCTGGCGTGGGCGCTGCGTCCGGCCGGCCGCACGCGGCGTGCCCTGCGCTGGATGCTCTTCGCGCTGGTGGTGCTGGCGATGGCCGAGCCCGCGTGGTGGTGGGCCCGGCGCGCCGGCACGGTGGTCGTGGTGGCGGACCGCAGCGCGTCGATGCCCGCCGACGCCGCGAACGCGCAGCTGGAGGCGGTCAACCTGCTGCACGACGCGCTGGACCCCACGCGTCACCGCCTGGCCGTCGTGAGCTTCGGGCAGCGCTCCGCGGTGGAACTCGCTCCCGGGGTGGAGGGGCTGGCCGCCTTCACGCAGGACGTGGGCGGCGGCGCGTCGGACCTGGCCGCGGCGCTGCGGCGGGTGCAGGAGCTGCTGCCGGTGGACGCGCCCGGCCGGGTGCTGCTGCTGAGCGACGGCCGGGCGACCCACGACGCCGCGGGGCTGAACGCGGCGGCCGCGACGCTGGCGGCCCGCGGGGTGGCGGTGGACGCGCGGATGCTGTCGCGGCCGCGGACCGGCGACGCGGCGGTGCGCGACCTGCAGGCGCCCCCGTCGGTCGGGCCGGGCGAGGCATTCATGATCACCGCGTGGGTCAGCGTGCCCGACGCCGGCCCGCGGCGTTACGTGCTGACCCGCGGCAACACGACGGTGGCCTCGGGCACGCGCGATTTCGCGCCGGGCACGCACCGGCTGCGCTTCCGCGACCGGCTGGACCCGCAGACCAGCCCGGGCTCGGCGGCGTACACGCTGCGGTTTGAAGCAGGCGAGTCAGTGGAAGACGCGGCGGCCGACCGCGACCCGGTGCCGGAGAACAACACCGCGCGCTTCGTGGTCGGCGTGCGCGGGCCGCGGCCCATCCTGCACGTGACGGACACGCCCGGCGGCGGGCTGGCCACGCTGCTGCGCGGCGCCGGGCTGTCGGTCACCACGGTCACGCCCGACGCGCTCGACGGGTCGGTCGATACCCTGGCCAACCACGCCGCGGTGCTGCTGGAGAACGTCGCCGCCGCCGACCTGCCCGGCGGAACCCTCGACGCGCTCGCCGGGCTGATCGAGGCCACGGGCACCGGCCTGTGGATGACCGGCGGCCAGCGCTCGTTCGGCCCGGGCGGCTACTTCAAGTCGGCGATCGACCCGCTGCTGCCGGTGTCGATGGAGCTGCGGCAGGAGCACCGCAAGCTGTCGCTGGCCATCGTGGTGGCGCTCGACCGCTCGGGCAGCATGTCCATGACGGTCCCCGGCGGGAGGCAGAAGATGGACCTGGCCAACCTGGGCACCGCGCAGGTGGTGGATCTGCTGTCGTCGATGGATGAGATGGGGATCATCGCGGTGGACTCGGCCCCGCACGTGATCGCGCCGCTGACGCAGGTGTCGGACAAGGCGGCATTGCGGGCCCGGGCGCTGAGTGTGGACAGCATGGGTGGGGGCATCTACGTGTATGAGGCGCTGGAAGCCTCGGCCCGCATGCTGCAGGGTGCGACGGCGGGCACCAGGCACATCATTCTGTTCAGCGACGCGCAGGACTCGGAGAACCCCGCGGGCTACCGGGCATTGCTGGAGAACTGCCGCAAGGCGAACATCACGGTGAGCGTCATCGGCCTGGGCACGCCGGCCGATGTGGACGCGGGGCTGCTGCGCGACATCGCGGCCCGCGGGGGCGGGCGGATCTTCTTCACCCAGGACGCGGCGAAGCTGCCGGCGCTGTTCGCGCAGGACACGTTCGCCGTCGCGCGGTCGGCGTTTATCAACGAGCCGACGCCGGTCACCACCACCGCGGGCTACACCGCGCTGACCGGGGGCGGCACGGGCGGAGGTGACGCGGTGGCCGGGGGGTACAACCTGACTTACCTGCGGCCGGGCGCGTCGCCGGCGGCCGTCACGGTGGACGAGTACAAAGCGCCCTTTGTCGCCACGTGGTCGGCGGGCCTGGGCCGCGTCGCCGCGCTGGCCGGCGAGGCCGACGGGGAGTTCACCGCCCCGCTGGGCGACTGGCCGGGCTACGGCGAGCTGCTCGCCTCGCTTGCGCGTTTCGTCACCGGCGACTCGGCCGACCGGTCCGGGTCCGACACCGCCCTGCCGCCGGACCTGATGGTCCGCCGCCGCGTCGAGGGCGGAGACCTGGTGCTGGAACTGCTCCTGGACCCGGACCGCGGGCTGCGGGGCGACGCGCTCGACCTGCCCTCGGACCCGGTCGCGCGGGTGGTGATCGCCACCCCGGGGCTGCCGCCCCGCCGCGTCACGCTGCCGCTGCGTTTCGAGAGCCCCGACGTCCTGTCGGCCCGGCTGCCGCTGACCTCGGCCGACACCGCGGTGGCCGCGCTCGACCTGGGCACGCTGGGCCACGCCGCGCTGCCTCCGGCGCGGCTGCTGTACGACCCGGAGTACCTGCCCGCCGGGTTGGGGTCGCGGGCGGGCTCCGACGCGGCCGACGGCGGCGCCACCCTCGACCGGCTGGCCGACGTGACAGGCGGCATCCGCCGCGCCGACCTGCCGGGCATCTGGGACGCCTTGCCCGAGACCGACCGCGCGGTGCCGGTGGCGTGGATCGCCTGGCTGCTGGCGGCGGCCCTGCTGCTGCTCGACGTGCTGGAGCGGCGGACGGGGTGGGTGTCGGGGGTGTTTGGGCGACGCGAGCGGTCGGAGGCAGGCAAGGCCTCGACGGAAACGGCGCCGAGATCCAAGGGCGGCGGTCGCCGCGGACCCAGGCGCGCGAGCCCAAGGATAGGTCGTACCGCCACCCCGCCGGCGACGGGGGGCGTGCCCGAGCCGCCCGCGAGCGCCGAGCCCGGGGCGGACGCTCCGACGGCACCGGATGTCTCGGGCGGGTTGGGCTCGGCGCTCGATGCGGCCGCGCGTCGCAGCCGGAATCGACACGGCAGGTCGTAGCGCCGGAAACGGCGACATCCGCGTCGATGAAGTATCGCTCCTGCGCACGCGAGTCTTATACGAGAACGCTTTAGTTTTGACGCGGGGTGACGCCGGGATCTTGCCAGCCCGCCATCACTTAGAAAAATCCAGCCGCGTCAAAAATAAACGAAATGCGTATCAGGGGGGCGTGGTCTTCGTAGGGTGGGTCAAGGGCTGCCGGACCCACCGTGCCGCGGCTTACCGTCACGGACGACCCGACGCCGAAGGCCCCGCGAGTTCGGTCAACGGTGGGTCCGCCAAGCCTCGACCCACCCTACGCAAGGCAGGCAAAACGGGGCATTCCGGGGCGCCTTGGGGTCATCCGAATAACCCGCCCTGCTCTGCGCGCGGCGGCGCGGGTTCCAGGCACGCCGGGTCGTCGTGGCGCACGTGGCCCACGCGCGGCGACACCTCGACGGCGTAGAGCGTGCCGTCGGGCGCGGGCCGCAGCAGGTCGCGCGGGTCACTTCCCTCGCGCATGTCGGTCCAGCGGGCGTGGTTTTCGGGCTGAAGGATGACGGGCATGCGGTCGTGCAGACCCGCCATCAGCGTGTTGGGCGTGGTGGTGACCACGGCGCAGGTCGGCAGCTCGCTGCCGTCGGGCGACGACCACCACTCATACACGCCGGCGAAGGCCATGAGCCCGTCGTCGGCGGGCCGGATGAGATGGGGTGTGCTGCCGTTGGATTTCGCCCCGCCCCGCCGCTTCCACTCGTAGAACCCGTCGGCGGGGATCAGGCAGCGCCGGTAGCGGTAGGCGCCGCGGAACGCGGGCTTCTCGTGCAGCGTCTCGGCCCGCGCGTTGAACCAGCCCGCGGGCACCTTGTGGCCCTCGCCGGGTTTCATCCACGACGGCACGAGGCCCCAGCGCATCATCAAGAGCTGGGGGCGCCCCTTCTCTTGAAACACTGCCGCGACCGGCTGGGTGGGCGCGATGTTGTAGCGCGGCGGCAGGTCGGCGGCCCGCGCCGGGTCGCTGAGCTTGAAGTGTGGCGCCAGCCGGTTCGCGTTGGTCAGGGTGTAGCGGCCGCACATGGCTGAAGCGTAGGGCAGGGCTCGCTTGCCACCGTCCCCAAGGGACGGCATCTCGCGATGCCGCCTCTTCGAACCGCAGGGTTCAGCGGATTTCGCGTCGGTCAACGCCGAGATGCCGGCCTGCGGCCGGGCGCTAAGGCAGGCCCTGCCCTACGTCAAACCGTCGCGGCACCCCACGGTCACACCTTCCCGCGCCGCGCTTCCAGCGTGTCACGCACGTCCGCCAGCTTGGCCCGGGTCAGCGGGTAGAGCAGCAGCAGAAACAACACCACTAGCGTGGTGCTCGACTGCATGATCACGAAGGTCCACTTCAGCCGGTTGAGGGTCTCGGGGGTCTGCGCGAGGTGGTCTTCGGAGTTCCATCCCACCACGTACTGCAGCAGGATGCCGCCGACGACGGCGGCCAGCGCGATCGCCAGCTTGACCATCCAGTTGATGCTCGCGGCGATGATGCCCTCGCGGCGGCGGCCGGTCTTCAGCTCGTCCCAGTCGCCCACGTCGGCCCGCATGCTGATGATCAGCACCCAGAAGCCGGTTTCGCCGATGGTGTAGAACGGACGGGTGACGAGCGTCAGCCACGGGTGACCGGGCTGATACGTGAACGCCATGGCCAGGTTGCAGATCAGCATGAGCGTGATGCAGTAAAGCAGCAGCGGACGCTTGTCGAAGCGGCGGGCCAGGAGGTCAATCACAAACGCGCCGATGATGCCGAAGATCATGCCCAGGACGCTGTTGTAGAAGCCCAGCCACGCGCCCTTCTCCAGCTCTCCGTCGTAGATGTAGTAGCTGCCGATGTAAAAGCTCAGCGTGCCGTTGCTCATCACCCCCAGCAGGTAGAGGCTGATGCTGCCCGCGACCACCCAGAACGGCAGGTTGCCGCCCAGCGACACCATGCCCTTGAGCACGTTCTCGTTCTTGGCGGTTTGCGCGACCTTGGCGTAGCGCTCGCGGCAGAAGAACGCCGGCAGCAGACCCGACGCGATGATCATGAGGCCCACCGCGATGGCCATGAGGGGCACCGCGATGCTCAGCTTCTCGGTTTTCAGGGCTTCGAGGTCCACGGTGGACAGCAGTTCCACCGCTTCGGGTCCGATTTCAGAGACCACGAACCAGCCGCACACCAGGAAGGTCAGCGGCAGCAGGGCGAAGTTGCCCAGGTCGAAGATCTTCATCACGTAGGTGCGGAACGTGTAGACGTTGGTGCGTTCCTGATAGTCGGGCGTGAGCTCCATGCCCAGCGCTTCGTAGGGAACCGACAGCACCGAGTAGCAGGTGTAATAAGCCACGAACGCGACCGACAGCCAGATCAGCGGCCAGGTGACCGGCAGCGGGTACGCCTCCCAGAAGCCCGGGACGCCCGGTACGGTGACGTTGAAGATCGGTGCCAGATCAATCCAGCCCTGCGGCATGAGCCAGATCAGCGGGAACATCAGCCCGGTGAGGATCGAGCCGACCAGCAGGAACGGGCGCCGCCGGCCGAAGCGGCTCTTGCAGCGGTCCGAAAGCGTGCCCACCAGCGGGTCGTTGACCGCGTCCCACAGGCGGGAGATGCCCATGGCCGTGCCGATCAGCACGGGCGAGAGCCCGAGCAGCACGTTGAAGAAAGGCATTAGAAACGCGTGGATCGCGAACTGAGCGTAGTGGTCGCTGACCACGCCCATGGCGTAAGCCGTTTTCTCGACGACCGGCACGCGGTCTTCCTCGGGCACGACGTAACGGCCTTTCGGAGCGGCGGCCACGTCGGGGTCGGGCGTTTGCGGGTCGGTGTCTACCATAAGTGGAAGTTAGCTTACCGGGTGTCGGGGATTGTCGTTTGTCGACAACACCGGGTCTCCCCCGATGATCCCGGCGACACAGAGCTTGGAGCACGGACCGGGTCCCTCGTGCATCGGCCTGCCCTGGAGGGTTCAATTTTTAGATCCGGGGTGCGGCCATCGCCGCACTCACCCCTTGACCGCCCCGCTGGTCAGCCCGCTGATGAACTCCTTCTGCAGCAACAGGAAGAGCACCAGGATCGGGGCGATGGCGACCAGCGTGCCGGCCATGATGAGGCCGTAGTCGGTGCCGTAAACGCCCTTGAGCTGGCTGATGAACACGGCCAGCGGGTACTTTTCGGGCGTGCTGAGCACGATTTGCGGGGCCAGAAAGTTGTTCCAGGCGCCCAGAAAGCCGAACAGCAGAAGCGCCCCGGCCATGGGGCGGACCATCGGCAGCGCGATGGTGAAGAAGATCCGCAGCTCGCCGCAGCCATCGATGCGGGCGGCTTCGATCAGCTCGGTCGGCACGCTGTTGCGCATGCTCTGGCGGAAAAGAAACACGCCAAAGGCGGGCGCCACGCCCGGCAGGATCAGCCCGGTGTAGCTGTCCAGCAGGCCCAGCCAGTAGAGGATCTGGTAGCCGGGCGCGATGAGCACGGCCCCGGGGATCACCAGGGCCGACAGCACGACCCAGTCGATCAGCCCGCGGCCGCGGAAGCTGAACTTGGACAACGCGTAGCCGCCCATGGCCGCGCCCAGCACGCCCAGCACGCTGGAGACGCTGGCGAAGAAGAAGCTGTTGACGATCGCCCGGCCGATGCCCTGGTTGTTGAAGAAGCTGAAGCTTTCGGTGCCGTCGGGCAGCCGCTGGCGGAACAGGTTCTTGAAGTTCTCCAGCGTGAGCATGCCCCAGGCCCGGCCCAGGAAGCCGTGGCGGTTGCCCTCGCGGATCGAGTACTCCGGCGGCACGGTGTAGGACTTCGGCTCGGCGTCGGCGCCGATCAGGCCCTCGGCGTCGGCTTCCGCGGCCGCCCGCTCGGCCCGGTCCGCCGCGGGCTCGATGCCGGCGGGCGCGCTCACCGGCGGCGCGCCGGCCTCGGCGTTGGGGGCGGGCAGGGTGCTGTCGCGGACGTCCGGCACCGCGGTGTCGTCGCCGGCAGGCGGCGTCGCGTCGCCGATCCGCACGCCGCCCAGGTCGGTGTTGGGTTCGGCCCCGTCGGGGATGACGAAGGTGTAGCGGTCGGCCTCGTCTGCCGGGACGCGGTAGCCGACGGTGACGGTCTTTTCGCCTCGGGGGTCACCGCCCCGGGACAGGGCCACGGTCAGCTCGTAGGTTGCCGGACCGCGGTCGGGCAGGTGGGTCACGTCCACCACGCTGAGCATGCCGGTGCTGTCGTCGATCTCAAAAAGCCCGACCTTGGGCAGGAACGGCGAGCTGAAGAACACGCTCTTCGGCTTGACCGCCGAGCACACCAGGTAGGCAAAGGGCACAAGGGTGACCAGCGCGAACACGGTCAGCGGGCCGTAGAGGGCCAGCCGGGTGACCACGGTGCGGAGGCGGCTCTTGGGCCGGGCCGGGCCGCTGCTGACCTGGGGCGGACGTGGCGTGCCCATCTAGATCCCGTCCTTTCCGGCCAGCACTTTTTGCAGCATGGCGAAAGCGAAGAGGATGACCGCAAGGATCCAGCCCACGGCGCTGGCGTAGCCCAGGTTGCCGGCGTTGAAGCCGTACTCAAACAGGTACATCACCACGGTCAGCCCCTCGTTCTGCGGACCGCCGCCGGGGCCCAGCAGCAGATACGGCAGCTCGAAGAGCTGCATGGACCCCAGAAAGCTGAGCAGCACGACGAACATCGCGACCGGCTTGATGGCGGGGATCGTGACGTTGAGGAATCGGTGCCAGGCGTTGGCCCCGTCGACCTCGGCGGCTTCGAGCAGCTCCTTGCTGACGCTCTGCAGCGCGGCCAGGAAGTAGACCATGTTGAAGCCCACGTACATCCAGAACGAGGCGATGATAATGGCGGTAAGCACCCACTCCTGCAGCCAGGGGAACTCCTTGTCCCAGACCGGGATGAAGGGCAGCAGCCCGTGCAGCCACTGTGTGCCGTCGACCAGCAGCACGTTCAGCAGGCCGGTGTTCTTTTCGAAGATCAGCCCGAACATGACGGCCACGAAGGCCAGGCCCACGAGCACGGGCGAGAAGAAGATCAGGCGCCAGAAGCCGCGGGCCCTGATGTCCTCGCGGTTGAGCAGCAGCGCGAGGCCCAGCGAGCACGGCAGCTGAATGAAGATCGACGCGGCGGCGAACACGAACGTGTTGCGCATCGCCCGCCAGAACACCGGGTCGGTCAGCACCCGCTTGAAGTTGGTGAGCCCGACGAAGGCGGTGCTCTTGGGCCCGTCGTTGTACTGCATGGCCATGACGACCGAGTACAGCAGCGGATAGACGGTGAAGATCAGAAAGAGGATGACGAACGGGCCGATGAACACATAGGGCGCCCACCAGCTGTAGCGGCCGCCGCGGCGACGCTTGCTGACCTTGGGCGCCGGCAGCATGGCGGGCTCGGGGCGTTCGGGGGCGTTGGGGACGCTACTCATCGCCGCCGCCGTTCTCGACCCTGCCGCCCTGCCCCGCCTCTGCCTGGTCCTGCTGCATGAACACGTTGTAGGACATCTCTTCGCGGACCTGCTCGGCCTCGACGGCCAGCAGCTCCGCGGCCCGCGCTTCCAGCTGGGTCAGGTCGTCGATGCCCCGGGCCTCGGCCTCGGTGTACAGCTTGGCCATCGCCTGGCCGATGCGGCCCAGGGCGAACACGTGGTAGGTGTTGCTGCTGCGGAACGGCACCGACGGCGCGAGCTCCAGGAAGCGCGTGCCGATCTGCTGGCCGCTGAAGAACGGGTCGGGCTGGTGGTAGAAGTCTTCGCTCCAGAACGCCTTGACCGGCGAAATGATGCAGCTGCTGCCGAACACCTCGCGGGCCAGCTCGCGTGAGAGGTAGAGGTGCTTGGCGACTTCCCACGCCGCCTCGAAGCGCTCGGGGCCGCCCTTCTCCCGCGTCGCCTTGGGGATGCCGATCATGGTGCCGCCCTTCACGCTGGTGCGGCGGCCGCCGGGCTCCCACGCGGGCAGGGGCATGAGCTTGACCTTGCCGCCCAGCTGGGGCAGGTCGGACTTCCAGATGCCCGCCAGCCAGTCGGGCATGATGCCGGCGATCACCTTGCCCTCGAGCTTCAGCTGGTTGCCCGAGGCCGAGAAGTCCGGGGCGTCGACCGAGATCCGCGTGTCGCCGCGGCACCACGACACCATGCGGGCCAGGACCATCGCGTTGGCGTCGCTGTCCACGATGAGGTTGTCGTCGGCGTCGAAGGTTCCGCCGCCGGCCTGGAGGATGAGCGACTCGAGGTTGTTGTAATTCGTGAACCAGTTGTCCAGCAGCCACCGGTCGGTGCTGCCGTCGCCGTCGAGGTCGGTCTGCAGCGGGCCCATCACCCGCACGAAGTCGTCCCAGGTCTCGATCTCGGTCACGTCGATGCCCGCGGCCTCGACCAGGTCCGAGCGGTAGACGAGCATGACCGGGTGGACGTCGTGCGGCAGGCCGAAGATGCGCCCGCGGCTGGACCACGGCGCAAACGAAGGTTCGTTGAGCCCCTCGTAGATGCTGACGCCCGGGGCGATTTCTTCGCCATGCAGCCGGTCGGTGAGGTCGATAAAGCCGACGTCGTCGATGGGGCCTTTGACGTAGCCGGGCATGGCGTTGCGTTCGACCTCGATCAGGTCGGCCAGCGGCGTGCCGGACCAGAAGCCCGACAGCGTGCGGCGCGTCAGCGCCGCGCCGTCGATGACGAACACGTTGACCGGCTCGCGCCCCTCAGCACGGGCCTCTTCGTTGTAGCCGACGCTGAGCTGCTGGTAGAGCTGCCCGTGGTTCTTGGCGAACGTCCAGAGCTCCAGACCCTCGACCTTCTTCACCGGCCAGACGGCGATGGCGAGGGATGAGAGCACCGCCAGGGTCAGGATGACCCAGCCGCCCAGCGACAGGATTTCGAACGGCTGGAACCGCGGCCCCGCCGACACCGGGGGCACACCCGCGGTTGAAGGGTCGTTCGGGTTGGTCGCGGCGCTGGAGACTTGAACACCTCGGCAAGTAACAGATGATTCAACTGATCCACCGCCTCTGCATCGGCCGGACCCCGCAACCGGGGTAGCAAGACTACCACCGCCCCCGCTCCGTGTCCGACCCCGAAGCGCCCGTCCCGTTGCCGTCCCGTCGCCGTGCCGCAGGCCAGGGGGCCGGCGTGGTCCGGTCAGAAAACATTGGCCCGGGGTCGGCCACGCCGACCCCGGGCCAATGTTTTCTGACCGGGGCGTGCCGGCCCCAAAAGCGGGTGAAGAGATTCGAACTCTCGACATTCACGTTGGCAACGTGACGCTCTACCACTGAGCTACACCCGCGAGCGGACGGGGATTGTACTCCCCGGGCGGCGGGCCGCAACCCGGCGTCACGGCTCGCGGTGCGGAGCGATTCGCGGCTCCCCAAGCTCGGCCCGCACCCCACGCAGCACCCGGGGCCAGTCGAAGGCGGGGCCGGGGTCGACCTTGTCGCGGGTGAGGTGGTGGTGCCCGACGATGCCTCCGAACCCGACGCGGTCGCCGGCGGTCATCAGCCCCGGGAGCACCGCGGCGGCGGGGTCGCCGCCGATGCGGGGGGCGTCGGGCGTCATGCGGGGGAAGGCCCGGCACAGCGCGGCCAGCAGCCTGGTCAGGGCGACGTACTGCGCGTCGGTGAGGTCATACTGCACGAGCTGCCGACCGTGTACAGGGCCGGTGACCGGGGACGGACGCGCCGGTTGGCGCGCGCGTTCGGGGTGGCGGACGCCCGAATCGGGGGGCAGGATCAGCCGCGTGCCGCCTCCGGGTTGCGGGCGGTACCAGCGCGACAGCGGTTCGTGCGAACCCTTGGGGTACGCGCCCACGTTTGCGATCTCGATGCCCACCGAGCGGGAGTTGCTGGTCCCCGCGTGCCACGCCCGCTCTCGAAGGTCGAGCGTCTGGTAGATCGTGCCGTCGACGTCCAGCAGGAAATGGCACGACAGCCCCCGCTCGTGCTGCAGGATGCGGAAGCAGCGCGACGACAGCCCCGCAACGTCGTAGTGGAGCACCACCCGGTCGATCAGCTGGTTCAGGGCCGCTCGGTCGGGTGGGGAGGCGGGCCCCGCCCCGGATCCGGATGCCGGCCGGGTTTCGTCGCGCCTCTGGTTGAAGTAGGACGGGCCGCGGTAGGCGTTGTAGCCTCCCATTTCGTCAAAGAGCACCACCCGCGTGCCCACCGACAGGGGCTCGCCGGCCACCAGCACGGTGTCGGTCGGCCACGCCGGAGGTGGAGCGGAGAAGGTGGGGTGCGGTGGAGTCGCCCCCGGTGTGCCCGCGGGAAATGCCGCTGCCGGGGCGGGCCGCGCACCAATCGGGTCGGGTGGAGCGGAGCGCGAGGTGCAGCCGGCCCAGGTCAGCAGGCAGGTCGCGACGGTGCACAGGCAACGCCGGGTTGGTTCGAAGAATCGCTTCATGAGACGGCGGAGATGTGCGGCGTTCGGATCGGGAAATCCGCGAGGGCCGCCTTCGGGATTTGCCCTATGCGGGGCGGGCAGCATCCGCAGCCGCCCAGAAAAAAACCCTGCCGTCGGCATGAAGCCGGCGAGCAGGGCGGAGGAGAAAGCAATCTTGGGTCGTGCGTTCTGGGGTCCGCTTGCGACACCCTCATTATACGCCGGCTTACCCGTAGCAGTTCGCTGAATGATATGTTGAAAACCATCAACTTTTTCCGGCAAAAAAAGATAAGAAGCGGCGATATAGGGGCTTAGGTGATAAACAGGTTTTTTTCCAGGTCCGATACCTGGCGGCCTTCGGCGGCCGATCGGCCGGCCAGCGGCCTCATGCGTCGAAGAATCCTGCGTAAGACGGTGCCGGGTCGGTGCCGGCGGTCGATTCAGGCGGCACGCCGATCTTGATCGCGACCGCTGCGGCGTCCGGGTAGACGCAGGCGGAAGCAGGCTCCGGGTTGCTCGGGATCGGATGGCGTAAGTTCAATGGTCCCCCCTGCCGACTCCAGAAGCGCACGGGATATCCAGAGGCCCAGGCCGGTGCCGGGTCGGTCGTCCGGGTCTTTGGCCGCGGGCGGGTGCGTCACAAAGGGTTCGAACAGCATCGCTGCGCAGTGCTCCGGCACGCCGGGGCCGCTGTCCCGGAGGGTCAGTTCAAGTGCGTGGCCCTTTGGGTCGCGGTGAGCGTGCACGGTCACCGCCCCTCCGGGTCCCATCGCGCGGCGGGCGTTCTGCATGAGATTGACCAGTACCTGCTCCAGCGCCGCGGGCGCCAGTCCGGCGGTCAGGGTGTCGGGCTCGACCGAGACGGTCAGCCGGGTGTCGGCGTCTGCCGCCGTCCAGCCCATCAGTGCGCCGGCGGCCCGCACAGCGGCGGCCACGCCCGCGGCGTGCGGCGCGGCCGCGACGGCAGACTCGGGACCGCGGGCCAGGCTCATCACCGCATCGCAGGCCCGGACGGCACGCTCGGCGGCGTCGTGTGTCCGGGCAAGGGCCTTTTGCTGCAACCCGGGGTCGTTCGGCTGTTCCATGGCCAGGCGTGTATAGCCCAGAATGGGCGTCAGCAGGTTGTTCATCTCGTGAGCGAGGGCCGCAGACAGCGTGCCGAGCGCCCGCAGACGATGGCTCAGTTCGGTGTTCGCAATGTCGCGTTCTGGCCCGGCCTGAATCTTGTTCACGGCGGCGCCCCCGTTTTCAGAAGTGAGGACAAGTTTCTTGCGAGAATCGGGGTCTGGAATGGCGTTCACCCGAGAGCCATCGGATCTTCTTGCTCCTGCGAAACACACCCCGGATTATGGGCCACGCCTCTCGGATTATCGGACTTTTGTGGTGACGCGCGGAACCTCCCTCCGCAAGGGTGCAGGCTCTTACGCTCGGGGTTATTCTTTGCAAGCTTTCCCCACGTCTCACCCCGCGAAAGGAACCGAGAGATGGCCGATGCGAAAAAAGACGAACCAAAGAAGAAACCCCGGGCGCCACGCCTTGGCCGCGGGCTGAGCAGTTTGATGGGAACCCCCGTCGCGGTTGACCCACCCGCCACATCTCATCCAGCGTCCGCCTCCGCGTCGCCCGGCTCGACCTCTCCGCCGGCGGCCCCGGATGGCGTGCCCGGATCGAGCCGCCCTGTGGTGGGCCCGCCGGCCAACGGGCCGGGAGTGGCTGCGGACGCGGCTCTGGCCAGTACCGATGAAACTCCCGGCGGACGGGCGGGCCTCCGCCACGTACCGGTGAAGGACATCGTGCCCAACCGCCACCAGCCGCGTGAGCACTTTGATCCCGAGGCGTTGAAGGGGTTGGCGGCTTCGATCAAAGCCGACGGCGTGATGCAACCCGTCGTGCTGCGAAAGCGTGAGCAGGGCGGATATGAACTGGTGGCGGGGGAGCGGCGCTGGAGGGCCGCGGGCATGGCTGGCTTATCCGCGGTGCCCGCGCTGGTACGCGAATTGACCGACCGGCAGATGGCTGAGTGGGCACTGATCGAGAACCTGCAGCGCGAAGACCTGAACCCGATCGAGCGGGCCACGGCCTTCCAGAGCCTGAGTGACAATCACGGCTTGACCCAGGCCCAGCTCGCCGAGCGGCTGGGTCTGGATCGCAGCACGGTCACCAATCTGCTCCGGCTACTCAAACTTGCCGGGGGTGTTCAGGCCTACGTGTCGCTGGGAACCCTGTCCATGTCGCAGGCTCGTTCCATTGCGAGCATCGACGACCACGAGCAGCAGACTCTGCTCGCCGAAACCGCGATCCGCAAGGGCTGGTCGGTGCGGGAGACCGAGGACGCCGTTCGCCGCGCCAACGCCGCGTCGGCGGGCGGCCCCCCCCTGCCGCAGATGAAAGGAGCCCCGCGGGCCGCCTACCTTGCCGACCTGGAGCGGCAGATCGCCGAACAGCTGAGCACCAAGGTCAAGCTGAAAGCCGGTCGCAAGAAGGGCAGCGGGACGCTGGCCATCGACTTCTACAGCATCGACGAGTTTGACCAGCTGATGGGGCGGTTGGGCGTGACCACCGGTTAAACGTCGCTGCACTCGTGCAGCTCTGCAGGGCGGCCCTTGTGTGTCACGGCCCCACCGTGGTGCGAGGCCGCCCTTCTTCGTGGGTTCCGCGCGTCACTTCACGGATGCGAGAAGGCGTCGATCAACAAGGGAGTTCGTTCCAAATCGCCGGCTGATGCATCGGGTGTCCTGCAGTGAAGCATTGCCGAGTCGGGTCCGACACCGAGATGGCTCGCAGGCACGCCTCTCGACACAGCGTGTGATCTTGCAGCCTCGCTCGTGCAATGCCGCGACATGACTTCGGTTAAACGCCGTCAAATGCCTCTGCAGCACCCCGGGAACATGCTCACCCCGGCCCCGTCCTTGATCTACACCGCAGGCGAATGAAACGTAAATGCCGTCGCTGCGAAACTTATAGCAGCAGTTCAGTTATCGGAGGTGTGCTGGCCCTGTCCCCTCCGCAACGCGAACCACTCGGCATCGCGAGCGAATGAACGAAGTTCAATATGATGATGCCTGGGGCCGCGCGAACGATCAGGCGTCGGCGGCCTGGAAAATCCGATCCTGCACCGGGACCAGCCCCTCCAGAATGTCGCGCAGGATCTGGGCGGGCGAGCCAATCGAATTGATCGCGACTTGCTGCTCCCGGGGGTAGTGCGAAAGCACCGGGGCGGTTTCATGCTCGTAGACGTCCCACCGATGGCGAATGACCTTCTCGTCCGCGTCGTCGTGCCGGTTGCTCTTGAGGGCCCGCCGCCGCAGCCGCTCAAACATCGCCTTTTCGTCGTCACAGGTCAGGTGGATGATCGTGAGCACTTCGATGTAGCGGTCCATCAGCCGGGCCTGCTCTAGGGTGCGGGGGATGCCGTCCAGCACCAGCAAGTCGTGCCGGGGTTTGTAATCCCCGATCACGGTGCGGGCCTCGATCACCTTGGCCCACATCTGCACCGTCAGGCGGTCGGGCACCAGCTCGCCGCGCGACGAATACTCGTAGAACGACCGCCCCAGCGGGCTGGTGATGTCGATGTTCCGAAACACGTCGCCGCATGAGCAGTGGAAAAACCCCGGGATCCGCCCAAGGATGGCACCCTGGGTGCCCTTGCCCGCTCCCGGCGCGCCGAAAAGCAGCACACACTTGTACCGGTCGCCCGCGGAGGGCGCCGCACCGGATCCGGAGGGGGGGGCGGGATCGACCGGCGGCGACGGTGGCGTCATGGCGGGGCTCAAGCGGGGCGGCGCACGGAACGGTCTGACGGGGGTCTGCCGAAGCCGGCAAGCCCTTGCAATGTTGAAATCCTAACGCGGCACTCCTATCGTGGGAAACGGGGCGGTCCGGTCCACCCCTTACGAAGCCAGGAAAGACTCCCCCCGTCCCCCCCGGCGCGGTGTCCGCGCCCGGTGCCGCCGGAACCGGTACGGGAACCGCCGCCTCCGCCCCTCAACGAACCCCCTCATCCGCAATGGCCCTCGACTTCCCGATCTACCTCGACCACAACGCCACCACCCCCATGGACCCCCGCGTCCTGGAGGCAATGACGCCCTACTTTCTGAACGACTTCGGCAACGCCTCGTCGCGCAACCACGCGTTCGGATGGGCGGCCGAGAAGGGTGTCGACAACGCCCGCGCCCAGGTCGCGTCGTTGATCGGCGCCAGTCCGAAGGAAATTGTCTGGACCTCGGGGGCGACCGAGTCCAACAACCTCGCCATCAAGGGCGCGGCCGAGATGTACGCCGGCAAGGGCAAGCACCTCATCAGCGCCATCCACGAGCACAAGGCCGTGCTCGACCCCATGAAGCGTCTGCAGAAGCAGGGCTACGAGGTCACCTGGCTGGAGCCGGGCGAAGACGGCATCATCACCGCCCAGCAGGTGAAGGATGCCATCCGCGACGACACCGTGCTGGTGTCGATCATGTGGGCCAACAACGAGCTGGGCACGATCAACCAGGTCCCGGCGATCGGCAAGGTCTGCAAAGAGAAAGACGTGCTCTTCCACACCGACGCGACGCAGTGGGTCGGCAAGATGCCCACCGACGTCGAGGCCGCGGGCATCGACCTCTTGTCCGCCACCGGGCACAAGTTCTACGGCCCCAAGGGCTGCGGCTTCCTGTACGTCCGGCGTCGCCGCCCGCGCGTGCGGCTGACCGCGCTGATCGACGGCGGCGGCCACGAGCGCGGCATGCGTTCGGGCACGCTGAACGTGCCGGGCATCGTCGGTGTGGGCGCCGCCGCCGCGCTGTGCGAGGCCGAGATGAGTGACGACGCCATCCGCCTGGGCACGCTCAAGCAGAAGCTCGAAGACGGCATCACCGCCAAGCTGGACATGGCGGTCATCAACGGCCACCCCACCGAACGGCTGCCTCATACCACCAACATCAGCTTCCCTTACGTCGAGGGCGAGAGCCTGATGATGGCCATCAAAGAGATCGCGGTCAGCAGCGGCAGCGCCTGCACCAGCGCCAGCCTGGAACCCAGCTACGTGCTCAAGGCCCTGGGCCTGGGCGACGAGCTGGCCCACAGCAGCATCCGCTTCGGCCTGGGCCGCATCACCACCGAAGAAGAGATCGACTACACCATCGACAAGGTGGTGACCAACGTGCAGAAGCTGCTGGACCTGTCACCCCTGTGGGAGATGGTGCAGGAAGGCATCGACATCAGCACGGTGGAGTGGGGGGCTCATTGATTTCAGATTTGTGATTTCAGATTTCAGATTGAAACATCTGAAATCTTCAATCTGAAATCTGAAATGGACCCACCCGACCCCAACCCCAAGCCGCGGCGTAGAAGCCGCAAAGGACCCCAACATGGCCTACTCCGACAAAGTCGTTGACCACTACGAAAACCCCCGCAACGTCGGCTCGTTCGACAAGTCCGACGCCACCGTCGGCACCGGCGTCGTGGGCGCTCCCGAATGCGGCGACGTCATGAAGCTGCAGATCAAGGTCAACCCCGAGACCGGCGTCATCGAAGACGCCAAGTTCAAGACCTTCGGCTGCGGCAGCGCCATCGCCAGCAGCTCGCTCGCCACCGAGTGGATGAAGGGCAAGACGCTCGACGAAGCCGAGGCGATCAAAAACACCGACATCGTGCAGGAGCTCAGCCTGCCGCCGGTGAAGATCCACTGCTCGGTGCTGGCCGAGGACGCGATCAAGGCCGCCGTCCACGACTACGAAGAGAAGGCGGGAATCGCCGCTCATTAATTTCAGATTTGTGATTTCAGATTTCAGATTGCTTTCTGACGTCTTCAGTCTGTAATCTTCAATCTGAAATCTGAAAGGGACCGACCGAACACCACGACCCCAAGCCGCGGCGCAGAAGCCGCAGAGGACCAAACCATGGGCATTGAACTCTCCGAAACCGCCGCCCGCGAAATCAAAACCATCATCGAGCAGCAGGAGCTCGACGCCGAGACCGTCCGCCTGCGGGTCGGCGTGAAGGGCGGGGGCTGCAGCGGCTTCTCGTACCTGCTCGACCTCACCGAGCAGTTCCGCGACACCGACGAGGCCTTCGAAGTCAACGGCGTCCGCGTGGTCTGCGACCCCAAGAGCTACCTCTACCTCAACGGCACCGCCATCGATTTCAAAGACGAAGTCATGGGCCGCGGGTTCGTGTTCAACAACCCCAACGCCACGAGCAGCTGCGGCTGCGGCAGCAGCTTCAGCGCCTGACGGCGGCTCGGCGCCGGATACGCGTTCCGCAGAGCCGTAACGCGTACCCGCCTTCTCGTCCGCCAAGGGCTGCAGCCGCCCCGCGCGTGGGGCGAAGCTGCGCGGGCAGCGTGTGCGGCTTTCAACGCACAGCCTGAAGATTCCGGACCAAAGCACCCCGCGTCGCTGGGGGAGAGGTGCCCCGATTCACGGCGGCGGCCACCGTCGTGTCGCAGAGGCAGCGCGGCCGCACCGGGCCGGCGACGCGGACGCGGTCTGCCCCGCGGGGTGTGCCGTATCCTCTTCGCGTGAGCAAGCGCAAGTTCAACCCGCACGCCGTCAAAGACGCCGACGCCTCGGCACGCTCACCCTCCGGCGGAGCGCGGTTTGTTTCGCGTGGAGGGATCAAGCTCGACGCGGCGATCGAGCACTTCGGCCTGGACCTCACCGGATGGGTCGGCGCCGACCTGGGCTGCAGCACCGGTGGCTTTGTCGACTGTCAGCTGCAACGCGGCGCGACGAAGGTGTACGCCGTCGATACCGCCTATGGCGAGTTGGCATGGACGCTGCGAAACGACCACCGCGTCGTGGTGATCGAGCGCTCCAACGCGCTGCACACCGATCCGCCCGACGGGGCGGTCTGCGATCTGGTCAGCCTCGACCTGGGCTGGACCAGGCAGGAGAAAGCCATCCCCGCGGCGCTTCGCTGGCTGAATGACCTGGCCGCCGCCCGCATCGTCACCCTCATCAAGCCGCACTACGAAAGCGGTCGCCACGGCATGACCGATGTCGAGGCCGACGCCGAAACCAGGCGTGTGGTTGACGACGTGCTTCCGGGTCTGGGGGTCGAGGTGCTTGGGCACGTCCGCTCCCCGATCCACGGCGGGAAGGGCGGGAACATGGAACATCTGGCGTTGTTGCGGCGGCGGTAGCTGCTTCCCGACGAAGGTTGTTCGGGCCGCATGATGGAAATCCCCGAGCAGCGCCCCCGGTGGAAACGCCTCGCGTGCTGGACGTTGCTCATCGAACCGGCGTGGCGGCTCATGAGCTCCCTCTGTTTTTTGGAGTATTTTTGTGGAGTCATGCGCCGCCATCGGCCTCGGGGGCGCGGCACTCGGAGTGGACCCCGCTGGTCGCGAACAAGGCCTAATCGAACGGCGGGGAGGCCGGTTAATCTTCATCGTCCAGATCACACGGGCCGCGCTGCTCGGCGGGCGGTGGTCCGGACGACTCTTTCGCGACCGCCGCTCCGCATCACGCCATGCCTCACGCCCCCGACCTCCACCACCCCGCCGAGCTGCTGCGCACCGGTCATCTCGTGGCCTTCCCCACCGAGACGGTCTACGGCCTGGGAGCCAACGCGCTCGACGCCGACGCGGTGGCCGCGGTCTTCGCGGCCAAGGGCCGCCCGAGGTTCGACCCGCTGATCGTGCACGTGCCCGAACCCGGGGCCGCGTGGGCACTGACCGCCGACGCGCCGCCGCTGGCCCGGCAACTCGCCGGGGCCTTCTGGCCCGGACCGCTCACGCTTGTACTGCCCAGGACCCCCGCCATTCCCGGCATCGTGACCTCCGGGCTCGACACGGTGGGCCTGCGCGTGCCCGACCACCCCGTCGCCCTTGAACTGTTACGCCTGGCCGGCGTGCCCGTCGCCGCGCCGTCAGCCAACCCCTTCGGCGGGGTCAGCCCCACGCGTGCCGAGCACGTCACGGTCCCCTGCGACGCGGTCGTCGACGGTGGCCCGTGCCGCACGGGGGTCGAGTCGACGGTGATCGGCTTTGGAGACGACGGGAAGCCGGTCGTGCTGCGGCTGGGCGGCACGCCGGTGGAGGCGATCGAGGCCGTGGTCGGCGGGGCGGTTGGCGTGGCCAGGCCCGGCGCCCGACTCACCTCGCCGGGCATGCTGGATCGCCACTACGCGCCACGCACCCCGCTGCACCTGGTCGACGACACCCGCTCGGTGTCCGTATCGCGTCGGCGGGACGAACGGCTGGGGGTGCTGGTGTTCGATCCGGAGGTGTTCGATGACGGCGAAGGCTTCGTGCATCAATTCGTGCTCTCGGCCCGGGGCGACCTGATCGCCGCCGCCGCGCAGCTTTTCGACACGCTCCGCACCGCCGACGACGCGGACCTGGGCGGCCTCGTGACCACCCCCGTGCCCGACGAGGGCCTGGGGCGGGCGATCAACGACCGCCTGCGCCGCGCCGCGGTGCCGGCCTGAGACGTGGTCCGGGGCAAACGCTCCACACGGGGCCGGCACCCGGTGGAGAGCCCGGCGGCCGATGACCGATAATCATCTGCACGGCGAGGGGCATCGGGGCCCTCTCCCGCCGATCGATCGCCCGGCAGCAAGGACACCGCATGACCGCAACACACTGGCTGGCTCTGAGCGTGGTATCGGGGATCGGCGCCCTGGGGGGCGCGGCCGGTCTCAAACCGACCCCCGTGTCCGGAAGCCCCGCGATCCGCGCGGCCCCCGCCGACCCCGCCGTGACGATCGATTCGCTGACCTCGCGCAGCTTCGCCGCCACCCTCAAGGGTGTGCAGGCGGCCCATCGCACCGTGCTGCAGAACATCGCGAACGCCCAGACCCCGGGCTACCGCGCCGTCCGTCCGCTGTTCGAGGCCTGGCACGACGAGAGCGGCCGCACCACCGGCGTGATGCTGCCCCGCATGGCGGCCAGCCCACAGGCGGGATGGCCCGTGGAGACCGGCCGTGCGCTCGACGTGCGGATCGACGGCACCGGCTGTCTGCAGGTGATCGCGCCCGACGCCCCGGGCGGCCTGGCCTACACCCGCGTGGGCCACCTGACGATCGACCCGCAGGGCTTCCTTGCCGCGGGCCGGCCCGGCCGTGACGCCCGGCGCCTCTCGCCCCCGGTCGCCGTGCCCGAGGGCGCCGATGACTTCCGCATCGCCGCCGACGGCACCGTTGAGGCCCAGGCGCCCGAGACCCGGGCCTGGATCCCACTCGGAGCCCTGCGCCTGGTCGCCTTCCCGCGCGACGAGGCGCTGCGTCCCGCCGACGACGTGCTGCACGCCACCACCGAGTCGGGGCCCCCGCGGATTGCCGACCCCGGCACGCCCGGTCTGGGCACCCTGCGCTCGGAGTCGCTCGAGGGGTCGAACGTCGACCTGGCCGCCGAGGCCGAGCAGCTCCGCCACCTGCGGGCCTGGTCCGAGCGCCTGTCCGAAGCGCTGCGGCAACCCGACCCGCTGGCGGCGGTGGCAACGCCTCCCCGCTGACCCGCCCCCAAACCTCAACGCCTTGCCGACCCCGCCCCGCCCCGCGCGGGGCTTCTTATTTAAATGGTTTGAGCGGTTAGAATCCCCGGTTCGCTCCGCCTCCGACGACTGCCACGCCATGAACGATCAACCTGCCGCCAAGCCCGACGCGCCCAACTACAAGAAGTCCTTGAATCTGCCCAAAACCGCCTTTCCCATGAAGGCCAACCTGGTGCAGAGCGAGCCCGCCAGCGAGAAACGCTGGGCGAAAATCGGCGTCTATGACCAACTGCGCGCGAAGGACCACCCCAAAGGCCCGTACGTCTTCCACGACGGCCCGCCCTACGCCAACGGCGACATCCACCTGGGGCACCTGCTCAACAAAGTTCTCAAAGACCTCGTGGTCCGCACCAAGTCGATGGCCGGCTACGACTGCCCCTACACGCCGGGCTGGGACTGCCACGGCCTGCCCATCGAGCACAAGGTGATGCAGGACCTGGGCGACGCCGCCCGCGCGATGGACGCGCTCAAGATCCGCAAGAAGTGTCAGAGCTACGCCAGCAAGTTCGTCAAGACCCAGAAGGCCCAGATGCAGCGGCTGCTGACCCTGGCCGACTACGACGACCCGTACCTGACCATGCTGCCCAAGTACGAGGCCGGCGTGCTCGACGTCTTCGCGTCGCTCGTCGAGCAGGGTGTGGTCTACCGCGACCTCAAGCCCGTGCACTGGAGCATCGACAACCAGACCGCGCTCGCCGAGGCCGAGCTCGAATACCACGACCGCGAAGACGTCAGCGTGTTCGTGAACTTCGATTGCGTGGACAATCCGAACCGATCGTTGATGATCTGGACGACGACGCCGTGGACCCTGCCCGCCAACCTCGCCGTCGCCGTGCACGAGCGTTACGAGTACGGCATCTATCAAGCGGGCGACAAAGAAGTCGTGCTTGCCACTGATCTCGCCGCCAGGGTGCTCGCCAAGGGCGGCATCGACAGCGCCGAGCCCAAGAGCACCTTCCCCGGCCGCGAGCTCATCGGCGTCGCCTACCGCCACCCCTTCTGCGACCGCGAAGGCAAGGTGGCCCACGCCGAATACGTGACCCTCGAAGACGGCACCGGCCTGGTGCACACCGCGCCCGGCCACGGCACCGACGACTACCAGACCGGTCTGCGCGAAGGCCTCGACGTGTATTGCCCCGTGCGAGCCAACGGCACCTTCGATGACACCGTCCCCGACTGGCTCAAGGGCCAGCACATCTGGAAGGCCAACGGCGCCGTGGTCGAACGTCTGCGTGAGAGCGGGCACCTGTTCCACGATTACAAGTTCGTCCACAGCTACCCGCACGACTGGCGCGGCAAAAAGCCCGTCATCTTCCGCGCGACCGAGCAGTGGTTCGTCGATGTCGATAAGGCGCTGGAAGGCGGTGGTGAACCCATGCGCGCTGCCGCCCTGAAGCGCACCGAAAGCGAAATCGACTTCCTGCCCAACTGGGGCCGCAACCGCATGCGCGGCATGCTCGAAAGCCGACCCGACTGGTGCGTCAGCCGCCAGCGCAGCTGGGGCCTGCCCATCCCCGCGTTCTTCCGCCCCGATGGCACGCCGCTGCTGAACCCCGCCAGTGTCCGCGCGGTCGCCGCGGTCTTCGAAGAGAAGGGCAGCGACGCGTGGTTTTTTATGGAGCCCGCGGATCTGCTGCGCGACTACGACGTAGAAGGGCTGGACAAAGCCACGCTCAAAAAAGGTGGCGACACCTTCGACGTGTGGTTCGAGTCGGGCTCCAGCTGGAACGCCGTGCTGCGCCAAGGCTGGAACAACAAGCAAGCCGGCGCCGCCTACCCCGCCGACCTCTACCTCGAAGGCAGCGACCAGCACCGCGGCTGGTTCCAGCACTCGCTGCTGCCCGCGCTCGCCGTCACCGGGCAGAGCCCCTTCAAGACCGTGCTTACCCACGGTTTTATGGTCGACAAAGACGGCAAGAAAATGTCCAAGTCCGGCGGCAACGCGCTCGCCATCGAGACCCTCATGAAGGACTACGGCGCCGACGTGTGCCGCTGGTGGGTCGCGGGTCTCAACCCCGACAACGACATCAAGGTCGACCTGAACTTCTTCAAGCTCGCCGGCGAGGAGTACCGCAAGGTCCGCAACACCCTGCGCTTTTTGCTCAGCAACCTCGACGGCTTCGACTTCAACGACCACAAAGTGCGCTTCGACGACGCCGACGCCGCCAGCCCCGACGCCTGGATCACCGGCGAGTTGATCAAGCTAAGCCACACCGTCACCGACGCCTACGAATCGCTCCAGTTCCGCAAGGCCGGCGAAGCGATCTTCAACTTCTGCAACGACACGCTCAGCAGCGTCTACCTCGTCGCCACCAAGGACCGCCTGTACTGCGACGCCGTCGACAGCCCGCGTCGCCGCCGCACCCAGACCACCCTGCACCGCGTCGCCACCACCCTGGCCCGCCTGCTGGCCCCAATCGTCCCCCACACCGCCGACGAGGTCTGGCGGGTGCTGCATCCCGATGATCCCGACGCCTGCGTGCACCTCGCCGGCTTCGCCGACGTGTCCTGCATGCAGGACATCCCCGTGAGCGCCGATTGGCCGGCGGTCATCGCCCGCCGCGAAAACTGGATGAAACTCATTGAGGACTTCCGCAAGGCCAGCGATATCAAGAATCCGCTGGACGTCGGCCTGCTGGTCAACGCCGAGGGATTGAACGGGTTCGACCCCACCGACCTCGCCGACCTCTGCGGCATCAGCCGCGTCACGCTCGATCCCGGCGCCACCGACGCCGCCGTCGACCTGCGCGACCAACCCGCCTGCGCCCGCAGCTGGAAGCGCGACGGCACGGTCAAAGAACGCAGCGACGGCGGGATGCTCAGCGACCGGGATGCGTTGGCGTTGGGGGGCTGATGGCCCTCAATTCCGAAGGCCATTTTTGATCAAAGCAAGGGGTATTTAGGCGACTTTTTCAACTCAACTAATGAATTCCAGTGTATTTGCCGATTTGGGTTTGGACTGCGCTTCAACGTTGGGACACTGGGGAAGACGCTTGCACACTTTCCCGACCTCCTTGCAAACCTCACAGTCGGTGATCGCCTAATGCCCGAGTCAGCCAAGCCAAACGATTCTTCCAAGCCTTTTGCTTCGGACAGGCCGAGAAGCTATACTCCCCGGTCCGCCGGCGTGGGCCTGCGGCCCACTACGAAGGTTAAACGCATGCCATTCATGGAACATTGGGACAACGGGCAGGGGTACAACCTCGACCTCACCGAATTAGGGCAAGCTATCAGAGCAACTGATGCTGTCCTAGCCATGGCTAAAAGCAGAGGCTCTCATGTACGAGTTCTTTGCACCACAATGACTAACGCTGTCAGAGATGATCTCTGGTATTCGGCAGCAGGGATCACTTACGGCGATCGCTTAGAACAAGTCGCAAATGCAGGAGGACGTGTCCAAATAATTGTTGCTGCGGATTACGCCGAGGAAAAGCAGTCTTTTTCTCCGAGTGTCCTAAACGCTATCGGGAAGTTTGGGGCTGGTCCTGGAGGACCAGTTCAAATTGTCTATGATGGCGAAGCTGATTTTTTCAGTACATTTCCACATTTTACAATTACGAACAAAGGCGGCGGGCAATGGTTTTCTGCTGTCGAATGGAAATCGACTGATCACGACTTCCGCGGGATGGTTCTAGATGATTCATTCCAAGCCACCGCCTATGGTTGTACGGCCGAAGCGGACGAGGTTGGAAACGAATTATCTGGGCCTTTCGACAGAGTTTTCCACAAGCTTACCCATCAGCGAAGCTGTGTTGGATTCTCTGGAACGGCTCTTAAGGAATAGACTTGTCGCTAAAGCGATGGCTTGCGATCTGGAAATTAGCGGGCTTTAAGTGTCATGACGAATCAATTTTCTGCGACTTCGCCATCTACTGAACTAGCGAAATTTAGTTTGGATAGGGCAGATGAAATCCTCTCTGGATCTTACGACCCGCGATTTGTCTGCAACCCATCTCCAGATATCTTATTATTTATTGCGAAAGACGATGAGTTTAAATTTATCGCGGAGACTCAAACGGAAGATATCGACGATTGTGATCTTCCACCGCATTTCACAAGCCCTACCGGCGACCATATCGAGCACTACTCGGCGATTCCAGTCGGCGAAAATGGCTCGAAACGAGCATCGCTAACTATTCTGCATAGCCGTAAAGCTGGTGAGTTGAGAGCATGCTCCAAATTAATGGGAGTTCTGGCCTCCTTAGATAAACCGCCGAAGCTATTAGTAAATATTGGAACGTCCGCGACCATGAAATCCGATGTAAATTTTGGAGATGTCGTTGTGGCGGATTCTATTTGGCGGTATGCTGAAAATACAAAAGTACGGGATTTGGAAAGTGATGATGATGCGTTGGTGTTTTTACATAGCCCTGACGATTTTATTAAGCCTGATCAGGATTTAGCCACGTGGGCTTCGATGCCAACTACAAGTAAGGGACGCGGCGCGTGGGAGTCGAAATGGAAAGCGAAATGCGATAAAATCAGGAGGCAGCATGGCTTGAACGCCGATCAAGCTCGTGAGGGATTTCATCTTCACACTGGTAGAATCGCAAGTGGGCCGTTTCTGTTGGACTCGGAAACATTGAAGAAACAGCTCTCTAAACAAGATGGAAACGTTTTGTGCTTAGATATGGAATCAGGAGGGTGCTGTGCCGCGGTCCCGGAAATGCCAAGTGAACGAAGGCCGAAACGTACTTGGGTGATCAGGGGAATATCTGATAAGGGCGATGGGTCGAAGAGTAGAACCGATACTGGCGATACGGTCGGTTCTAACGGAGAGTCTTTGAAACCCAATGCTTATCGAGCTGCGAGTATGCGTTCGGCATACGCATTATTTTCCTGCTTACTTCAATCTGAAGTCGGAAACCAAATTTTCGGTGATTAGCTAAATTGCTCTAAGAGAAATCGGTGCTGCTCGTCAATCTGTAGTTTTCGCTTCATTCTCCACACACCACTTCGTCGTCCCTGATAAACCTCACGCCGCAGCACAACGCCCGGCGTCCCGCGGCAGCCAACCCGAGTCCACGGCCCAGCAACCGCCCGTCCAGCCCTCGAAGCCGCGCTCAATCACGTCTCGAACCGCCGCCAGCAACGCCGCGAAGGCCGACACACCGCGCAGGGCACCCGCGCAGGCCAAAGCGGCCAGACCCTTCAGCACCTTGCGCAGGTTGAACCCGAACCCCGCCCCCAAGGCGTTCAACTCGTCGCCGATCTGCCCCCGCAGGTAACACCGCTTCATCCGGTGGTCCGTCTTCAGGTGCCCGATCATCGGCTCCACCGCGTTGCGGCGCTTGAGTTTCCGCCGCAGGCTCCGCGTCAACCTGCCCCGCTTCTTCTGCCCCGGCATGAGCACGTCCAGCCCCGCGTGCTCGACCATCCACTCCGCGTCGTGCTTGCGGTGTAACCGTCCCACCCTCGACCTCTTCCCCCGCCAGCCCGCGTCCGCGACGCTGGCGGCATGAACCCAACCCCTTCTCCGATCCCGGCCGCTCCGCTCACCGCATCCACGCCCCGCCGGCCACGGCG
>Ga0209187_1000177_pt1 | contig 139045 bp, 101 predicted proteins | sample BantaG_FD_187430 | JGI IMG/M metagenome (GOLD analysis project Ga0209187, IMG submission 187430) | Marine algal microbial communities from Bantry Bay, Ireland - BantryBay_4 metaG (SPAdes) (version 2) | ecosystem: Host-associated > Algae > Red algae > Unclassified | place: Bantry Bay, Ireland...
CCAATTCTAGTTTAGAATGACGGTAATTATTTATTTTGTTCTTCATGTTTCTTCGTTAAAAAGCCTCGCCGAACCTATGGGTTCGCCTACGTTTTTTGCCTTGATCCATTTTGAACAATTCTAAATTCTTTTCCGTCATCTAAAAATAGAAATGGTATAACACATATTTTGCAGCTACAGAACAACAGATAGTAACTAGGAGTGTAAAAAAAAAAGACCAGACAAAATGTCTGGCCTTTTATAAAGTATATTAAGTGGGGAGATTAGTTATTGAAATAAACTAATGTCTCAGCATCAATATTATTCACGAAGTTATTCTCTGATCCACTTCCTGAAATTATCGTTGTAGTGTATGTTACCTCACCATTAGAATTTTCAGGTACATACGTTGCTACAAATCCAATATCTAGATTAGATCCAGCAGGTATCACATCGTTCGTAGTCCATATGTGGAAAGATGGATTAGTACTATTGTAAGTCCAAGATGGATTATTTACATCAAATACTCCTCCTACACTTGTCATAGCAGGATCCCAAGTGAAAGTTAATCTAGGATCTTTAGGCATTACAACTGTAATAGTTCCAGAAGTTGGTACATTTAGAAGCTCTTGGATTCTGATCTCAAAAGCCATATCAGTTGTACCTGTTACTACACCAGGAACGAATGAGATTATAGGTGTGATATCTGTTTCTAATGCGAAATATCCATCATTACCTGCATCTACTGAATCTCCAGAGATAGCTGTAACTGCAGAAGGATCGTCTCCTTCTGATTGCACAACATCAGCAGGGAAGTCAGTATCAGTCTCATCTATATCGGCTGTAGTCTCTCCAGCAGGTACAGTTGCAGTCCAGTCACCATCTACGTCAGTAGTTACAGTCTGGACATCTCCATTACTGTCAGTTACTATAACATCTATTCCTGCAAGATCTGGCTCATTCGCATCTTGCATACCATTATTGTTTTCATCAAGATATAAATGTCCGAATACTTCAGCAGGAAGGTAATAACCATCTATTCCAGCATCTGTATCTTCTCCAAGAAGTGCATTCACAATTGAAGGATCATCACCTTCAGTCTGAGTTGAACCAGTTGGGTATTCAGGATCAGTAGAATCAACCATAGCAGATGTAAGTCCAGGGAATACAGTTGCAACCCAGTCTCCATTTGCATCAGTTGTTACCGTCTGCATCATTCCGTTACTTTCTGTAATGACAACATCCAGGTTAGCAACGTCTGCTTCTCCAGCATCTTGCATTCCATTGTTGTTTTCATCTATGTAGATGTGTCCAAATACAGTGGAAGGAATGTAATATCCATCATTTCCAGCATCTCCAGTTGTACCTGCTTGCACAACTGTAAGCGTAGGATCACTTCCTTCACTTTGTGTTGCTCCCATTGGGAAACCTGCACTTGTCTCATCTACATCAGCTGCAGTAAGTCCTTCTAGTACTGGAGTAATCCAATCACCATTGTTATCTGTTGTTGCTGTTACAGTGGATCCATCACTTTGTGATATAACAACATCTACGTTATCTAGATTCGGCTCTCCTGCATCTTGCATTCCGTTGTTGTTAGAATCAAAATATACATGTCCTTCTAAGAAAGTAGGTATATAAAAACCATCATTTCCAAAATCTAAATTATCTCCAACCATAACATTCAGTACTGTAGGATCATTTCCTTCAGTTTGTGTGGAACCAGCTGGGTAATCAGGATCATTGTTATCTATGTCTGCAGCAGTAAGTCCTGGAAGAACTGTAGTAGACCAGTCACCATTGCTATCTGTTGTTGCTGTAATCGTAGATCCATCACTTTGTGTTACGATAACATCTACATTAGCAAGATCAGCTTCACCTGCATCTTGCGTACCGTTATTGTTTTCATCTAAATATAGATGTCCAAATATTACTGTAGGTAAGTAGTACCCGTCAATACCTGCATTAATAGGCATATCTGCATCTGCAGTTACAACTGTAGGGTCATCTCCTTCAGTTTGTATAGAACCCGTAGGGTAGTCAGCATCAGTTTCATCAACATCTGCAGTAGTTATACCAGCAGGTACTGGAGCAGACCAGTTTCCATCAGCGTCAGTCGTTACTGTTTGTACAGCTCCATTGCTATCTGTTACAATAACGTCTACATCAGCTAGATCAGGCTCTCCTGCATCTTGCGTACCATTATTATTGTTATCTAAGTATAGGTGTCCGAATACTTCAGTCGGTAAATAGAATCCATCATCACCTGCATCAATAGGCATTCCAGCTAATGCTTCTACAACTGTAGGATCAACACCTTCAGTCTGCGTAGATCCAGTAGGATAATCAGCATCCGATTCATCTATATCTACTGTTGTTGTTCCTACAGGAACAGGAGCAGAATAATCTCCATTTGCATCAGTTGTTACTGTTTGTACAGCTCCATTACTATCAGTTATGATAACATCTACATTAGCTAGATCAGGTTCCCCTGCATCTTGCGTTCCGTTATTATTTTCATCTAAGTATAAGTGACCGAACACTACAGTAGGAACATAATAACCATCATTACCAGCATCCGTTGGCATATCAGGATCAGCTATTATTCCTGTAGGATTTTCACCTTCAGTTATCATAATATCTCCAGGAGGGAAATCTGAGTCCATTTCGTCAACTTCAATAGTAGTCAGACCAGCAGGAACTGGAGCAGACCAATCACCATTAGCATCAGTAGATACAGTTTGCATGTCACCATTAACATCTGTTATGATAACATCTATATCTTCAAGATCTGGCTCACCAGGATCTTGAACACCATTGTTGTTCGAATCGAAGTATACATGACCGAATACTTCAGTCGGTGTATAGTAACCATCGTTACCAGCATCCGTTGGCATATCAGGATCAACTTCTACATCTGTAGGATCATCACCTTCACTCTGCGTAGAACCAGCAGGGTAATCAGTATCCGTTTCATCCACATCTACTATTGTTGTTCCAGCAGGAACAGGAGCAGAATAATCTCCACCAGCATCAGTAGTTACTGTTTGTACAACTCCATTACTATCAGTTATGATAACATCTACATTAGCTAGGTCAGGTTCCCCTGCATCTTGCATTCCGTTATTGTTTTCATCTAGGTATAAGTGACCAAATACTTCTGTAGGTGTGTAGTACCCATCATTACCTGCATCAGCAGGTGTTCCAGCTACAACTTCTACAACTGTAGGATCATCACCTTCAGTCTGCGTAGCACCAGCAGGTATGTCAGTATCCATTTCGTCCACATCTACTGTAGTTGTTCCAGCAGGAACAGGAGCAGAATAGTTACCATCAGGATCAGTGGTTACCGTTTGCGTATCACCATTACTATCCGTAATAACAACATCTACATTTGGGATACCAGGTTCGTCTGGATCTTGAACGCCATTGTTATTTTCATCTTCATATACAGTACCAAACACTTCAGTCGGCGTAAAGTATCCATCATTACCTGCATCAGTAGGCATATCAGGATCAACTTCTACATCTGTAGGATCATCACCATCAGTCTGCGTAGAACCAGCAGGGTAATCAGTATCCGTTTCATCCACATCTACTATTGTTGTTCCAGCAGGAACAGGAGCAGAATAATCTCCACCAGCATCAGTAGTTACTGTTTGTACAACTCCATTACTATCAGTTATGATAACATCTACATTAGCTAGGTCAGGTTCCCCTGCATCTTGCATTCCGTTATTGTTTTCATCTAGGTATAAGTGACCAAATACTTCTGTAGGTGTGTAGTACCCATCATTACCTGCATCAGCAGGTGTTCCAGCTACAACTTCTACAACTGTAGGATCATCACCTTCAGTCTGCGTAGCACCAGCAGGTATGTCAGTATCCATTTCGTCCACATCTACTGTAGTTGTTCCAGCAGGAACAGGAGCAGAATAGTTACCATCAGGATCAGTGGTTACCGTTTGCGTATCACCATTACTATCCGTAATAACAACATCTACATTTGGGATACCAGGTTCGTCTGGATCTTGGACGCCATTGTTATTTTCATCTTCATATACGGTACCAAACACTTCAGTCGGCGTAAAGTAACCATCGTTACCTGCATCAGCAGGTGTTCCAGCTACAACTATTACATCTGTAGGATCATCACCTTCAGTCTGCGTAGAACCAGCAGGGTAATCAGTATCCGTTTCATCCACATCTACTATTGTCGTTCCAGCAGGAACAGGAGCAGAATAATCTCCATTTGCATCAGTTGTTACTGTTTGTACAGCTCCATTGCTATCAGTTATGATGACATCTACATTAGCTAGATCAGGCTCGCCTGCATCTTGCATACCATTATTATTATTGTCTAAGTATAAGTGACCGAACAGTTCAGTCGGTGTGTAGTAACCATCGTTACCTGCATCCATAGGAGTTCCAGCTACAGCTTCTACTTCTGTAGGATCATCACCTTCAGTCTGCGTAGCACCAGTAGGGTAGTCAGTATCCGTTTCATCTACATCTACTGTTGTTGTTCCTACAGGAACAGGAGCAGAATAATCTCCATTTGCATCAGTTGTTACTGTTTGTACAGCTCCATTGCTATCAGTTATGATAACATCTACATTAGCTAGATCAGGTTCCCCTGCATCTTGCGTTCCGTTATTATTTTCATCTAAGTATAAGTGACCGAACACTTCAGTCGGTGCGTAGTAACCATCGTTACCTGCATCAATAGGAGTTCCAGTTACAGCTTCTACTTCTGTAGGATCATCACCTTCAGTCTGCGTAGCACCAGTAGGGTAATCAGTATCCGTTTCATCCACATCTACTGTTGTTGTTCCTACAGGAACAGGAGCAGAATAATCACCATTTGCATCAGTTGTTACTGTTTGCACAGCTCCATTGCTATCAGTAATGATAACATCTACATTAGCTAGATCAGGTTCCCCTGCATCTTGCGTTCCGTTATTATTTGTATCTAGGTATAAGTGACCGAACACTTCTGTAGGTGTGTAGTAACCATCGTTACCTGCATCCATAGGAGTTCCAGCTACAACTTCTACTTCTGTAGGATCATCACCTTCAGTCTGCGTAGCACCAGTAGGGTAATCAGTATCCGTTTCATCCACATCTACTGTTGTTGTTCCAGCAGGAACAGGAGCAGAATAATCACCATTTGCATCAGTTGTTACTGTTTGCACAGCTCCGTTGCTATCCGTTATGATAACATCTACATTAGCTAGATCAGGCTCGCCTGCATCTTGCATACCATTATTATTTTCATCTAAGTATAAGTGACCGAACACTTCTGTAGGTGTGTAGTAACCATCGTTACCTGCATCCATTGGAGTTCCAGCTACAGCTTCTACTTCTGTAGGATCATTACCTTCAGTCTGCGTAGCACCAGTAGGGTAATCAGCATCTGTTTCGTCTACATCCACTATTGTTGTTCCTACAGGAACAGGAGCAGAATAATCACCATTTGCATCAGTTGTTACTGTTTGCACAGCTCCATTACTATCCGTTATGATAACATCTACATTAGCTAGATCAGGCTCGCCTGCATCTTGCATGCCGTTATTATTTTCATCTAGGTATAAATGACCAAAAACTTCTGACGGTACATAATAACCATCTATTCCCGCATCTATAGAATCACCTGAGATAGCTGTTACAACTGTAGGATCATTACCTTCAGTCTGTGTAGAGCCAGCAGGATAGTCTGTATCAGTTTCGTCAACATCTGCACTTGTAGTCCCCGCTGGCACAATTGCCATCCAGTTACCATCAGCATCAGAAGCTACCGTTTGCGTATCTCCATTACTGTCCGTTACGATAACATCTACATTAGCAAGATCTGGTTCTCCAGCATCTTGAACTCCATTATTATTTTCATCTAAGTATAAGTGACCGAAAACATCACCAGGTAGGTAATATCCGTCATTTCCTGCATCCACGGTTTCTCCAGCGAGAGCTGTTACAGATGTAGGATCATCACCTTCAGTCTGCGTAGAACCAGCAGGGTAGTCAACATCAGTTTCATCCACATCTGCAGTAGTAGCTCCAGCAGGAACAGTAGCTGTCCAGTTACCATCAGCATCAGAAGTCACTGTTTGTACATCTCCGTTACTGTCCGTTACAATAACGTCTACATTAGGAAGATCTGGTTCTCCAGCATCTTGTACACCATTGTTGTTGGTGTCTAGGTATAAATGACCTATTACATCTCCATCTACGGGTTCTGTCCATGTAAATGAAGAGGCGAAGTTGTTAGTAGTATTTCCATCTACAGGTAAGTTTCCAATTGTTGCTCCAAATCCATTATCGGATTCTGACTCACTAGAATCTCCCGTAACATCAAAATCTACAAATACATTACCGGAATATAAAGACCCGATTTCTCCGATTTGTACTCCATTTAGAGTGTTAGTGGCGGCGTCGTAACTCCAGCTGAACTTGTCTGCTCCTGGTCCATAAACGGAAGCAGCCCCAGCTTCGGGGGTAATAAGACTCATCTCAATAGTAAGTGTTATCCCACTTGTTGCAGGATAAGAACCGTTTACGTTGTTAACTGTAAATACAAATGTTCCGTTTCCTCCGCTATCTAGCGGATTAGGATCGATATCAGGAGCGGTAAGAGAACCATCTTCTGTTCCAATTTGAGCATTTACGTACGTAACACTAGAGAAAGCCAAAATTAAAAAAAGTAAGGATTTCAAAAATTTCATAAGTGTTATTTAATAAAAAGGTGTATAAAAATATGAATGTTAATAAGTGTATAAATACAGTTTGTTAAGGCTAAGATTTAGCACTTAATTGTGAGAATTGACATTAGACATAATTATATAGGCTGAAATGTTTCTTGCGAAAGAAGAAACAGAAGATAGCGATAGAAAAGCGCAAAGCTTTTCACTTAATAAAAGTGTTATGGACATTCTCAATTTTCTTAAGAGTTCTTAAATAAATAAAAACTCATTGGGTGAAAACAAAATTAAAATGGGGTTACTAGTTTATTAATCGCATTGCAAAGATAGGTAATCTTTAGTATTTTATTAAAAAATATATATAAGAACTACAGGTAAACTAGATATAAGTATGATACTGTACAATTGTCGAGTAATTAGTTAACAGTCAGTCGTTTAGATTTTGTGTATTAATGCTAAATTGAGTCTGATGATATTTTTGTAATAATAAGCTAAGGAATGGCAGCATTTTTTTAACTTTTAATCTTTGAATACTTAACACTTTAGTAAATCTAAAATCAACTAATCTAAAGATTTGTTCTTTTGTATTTTTTCCATAGCGCCTTGAATGCTTTAGCCATCGACTTGGCCGTCGTGTTGTTAAACTTGATTACATCATTGCTGTCTTCGAGTGCAGGTGCTGCACATGCAATACAGTCAGTAGATGCGTTATAGATAGCACTCTCTGTTATAAAAGGATTAAATTCAGATTCTGGCAAGATCAAAAAATTATTGTTAATATCCACTTCAGTTACTTTGTAGAGCTTTTTATATACCTCTATATTTTTTCTAATAGTAGCTGTAGCCGGAACAATGTATTTATATTTCGTCTTTTGACCTAAATTGACACTTACTATTTCAGAGAAGTTTTTATTCTCTGTATCGTAATGGAGCCCAGGGCTGATTACCCAAACCTCTTTAGCTTTGTCTTCTAATTTTATCAATTGTTTAAGAGTCATCTTTTTCAGTTTGCTATATTTTGCGCTAAGATAATATTAATATAAGAAACTTCAGTAATAGGCTAGACTCTAAATGTTCACAATAGGGTTCCTTTGTTAGCAAACTAATTTTCTGGTTCTATTATTTTCACCCTATTATTAGTGAAATAGGAGGAGGGTATAATAAGAATATTCCCATCGGCTAATCTGATTTTGAAATTTGAGCTAGATATATGCTCTATTGTACCTTCCTCATTCTCTAATACTATTTTCATACCTTCTTTGTAGGTATTTTTACTATTGTAGCTTGCTAAAATATTTCTTAAGATATCCCTAGAAGCAAAACCATAGGATAATGCACCAGCAATGAATAATGTCCCAATAATGATGAAAAGGTTAGAAGAAATAATGCTTGTATCTATTCCTGCTTGTCCTAAGGCAGTCAGCGTTATGATAATTATTAAAAAATAGTAAACTAGAGAGGCCAGAATCTTGCCTGTACTAAGTCCGATAGACGAAGTAGCTCCTAATATAATATCTCTAATAAAGCCTGCAATATAACTCCCAATAACAATAATAACTAAAGCAATAAAAATCTTAGGGAGGTAGGATATGAGTCTGGATAACTCTTTACTCACGGCATCCCATCCTAAGGCATCACTAGCGGTCATAAAGACAAGTAGTAATACAATCCAATAAACGAACTTACCTAAAAACTCTGATGTCGTTAATGTAAGATTAGCTTTTTTTAAAATTTCGGAGGCTTTAATTTTTTCAGCTTTAGCATCAAAGTTTATTGTCTTTAGAAACTTAATTACGATGAAGTAGACTAGTTTAGCGAATAGCCATCCAAAAAGGAAAATGACGAGTATGCCTAATAGGGAAGGTATACTTTCTAGAATATTACGACCTATAGATTGTAGCGATTTACTAAATAATTCGGTCCATGTTTCTAGGCTTTCCATAGTGTTTTAGATATTCGGAGTGTATAAAATAAAAAGAGATGGCACTAATATAGTGCCATCTCTTAAGTAATCTATTATAGTAGATTAATTTTCTTTTCTCACCTTCTTGAAGAAGTGTTCCATTTGTTTTCCAGCGGCCTCTCTTCCACCTAGTCCAAAAGATAGAGCAAACGCAACTGCTATAGCTCCTAATGTCAGACCAAAAGCTAAAGTGACTACATTCTCAGCAATTCCCATTGTATGTAATCCGAAAGCTAAAAATAGACCAATTATAGCAAATCTCACGATAGGTATTAACCAAGCGTTTTCTACTGAGTCTATTGTTTTTACAAGCATATTACTGATTAATACCCCTGCACCTAGAATGATAACTCCGAAGAATACATTTCCAGCCATCTCGAATAAAGTATTTAGAATATCACTTATTGCATGAAGTTCTAGTTTTTCCATTGCAGCAATAACGGCCATAAACATGATGAAGAAAAGACCTATAGAACCTAATGTATCTGAGAATGACTTCCCTTGAGTAAATTTAGATAGACCTAAATTGTTAGCATATGTATCTAGTCCTAAGCTTTTTAAGATACCCGTAAGAATATTTATAAGATACTTACCTATTATATAGAATACGCCCAATAAAATGGCAGCAGTAATTATCTTTGGAATAGCTGTCATAAAGGATTGTAACATTTCTTTGGCAGGCTCTGATATAGCACTAAGCTTAAGCGCATCGAGAGCTAATATAAGAATAGGTATAAATATGATTACGAATACTATTTGTTTGATAAGCTTAGAAACACTTAGGCTTCCCATATCCATTCCGTTGCTTTTTACAAAATTTTCTGCCTTTACGGAGATAAATCCTGTAGCTTCAGATACTATTGAAGCTATAAGATATCCTACATAGCCTATAATTCCTGCTGCAAGTACGTTAGGAAGGAATCCCATAAACTTATCTAGCATACCTTGTAAGGGTCCTAGGACACTATCTATTCCGAGAAGATTAAGAACTATGAGTAAAGTATAGATAACTACTAAATAATAGACAAGCTTCGCTACAAAATCATCTATTCTCATAGAAGAACCCATGCTATTGCCTATTTTTTCGTCTATGCTAGTTTTTCCTAATACTTTCTTAGTAATTCTCCTTAATATTCCAGCTATAAAAAAGCCTAAAATCAGTACAATTAGTGCACCAATTAGTGTAGGTAATACATTCCCCATTTGTACGGAAAGGGAGTCTACCATGTTTTTAAAGTATTCCATGTTGTTAACTTAATTTTTTGTTAAATAATTTGCATTGTTAATAAGAGACCGTCATTTTCTGTAAAAGTCACACTTTATAGTACATTATTTTAAGAGCTTATCTGGTAATTCAGGGCATTGACCTTCATATGTAAAAAAGACAAGGGGGACCTAGGATGATCCCACCTTGCCAACATACAAATAATAACCTCTTTATAATCCTGTTTGGGTGCCGGAATGCCCTTGCCTTATAGTTTTCCGTTCGTTTTCCGACCTTTATGCTGTAAACGTATTCTCTCAGACCAACATAAAGACCATTGAGAAAAAGAATAGTCACATTTCTCAATTTTTTTATTTTTTTATTTTGTACATATTATCTAGCATGATAGATTTAGATAAAACAAACTTGTTACTGAATAAGTCTATTACTTCTAGTATACTATCTATTCTAGATATGGTACTCATAACTTCATTTTTTAATTCAGGATCTCTATCAGATTCTAGAATCATGTTCGTGAATTTATGATGATATTTGTTAAGTATGTCATTTTCCTCCATTGATCACATTTTTTGATTGTCATAGTGAAGTAAATAAAGTCCATATATTTTTTCTCTCGTTCTTTTAAGTCTCATTTTCACTGCACTAGTAGATAGGTCTAAAATTCCAGTAATTTCTTCTATCGTCAGACCATCAGCATATTTCATGATAAACAATAATCTATCTATTTCTTTTAGTTTAGTGAGTAAGTTGTGAAGTTGCTTGATTTTTATTTCATCCATCATCTTCTTCTCATTGCTAGTATCAGTGGAATAGTTTATATCCTCTTCCAGTTCTTCCATATCAGATACAACAATATTCTTATTCTTCTTTATGTAATTTAGGCATGTATTCACAGATATAGAATGTATCCATAGTGAAAATCTGGAATTAGTCTTGAACTTTGATAGATTCAAAAAAATTTTTATAAATATATCATGTGTTAAATCCTTAGCTGCCTGTTTGTCACGCAGCATGGAGTAGGCTTTAAAGAATATTCTCTGTTCGTAACGGTCATATATAATACCCAGAACTTTACTACGATGCTTTGTTGTTGCATATGTAATAAGCTCTTCATCTTCTGTATCCTCCAGTACGAGATTCTTCTCTTCTAACATACCCTGTTGTAGCAGCTTTTTTTTTGGGGTTATATAGCACATTAAAACTGTCAAATTTTCAAACTAATGTAATCCAATTTTTTAATTATTAGCCCTCTAGAGACATAACAAATTGTAGTTGGTCACATGTTAGACTTATTTACAACCATAATACTAGAGGATCTTATACCCATTCTGATTTAAAATGACGGTAATTATTTATTTGTTCTTCATGTTCCTTCGTTTAAAAGCCTCGCCGCACCTATGGGTTCGTTGCTAGCCCGCCCACTTCGTGCTGTGCCTGCCGTATGCAAGGAGGCAGGGTTCTCTCTTTTAAAGTACTTTCGTACTTTATTCGACTACGTCGAACTCATTCGTTCTTGCCTTGATCCATTTGGACCATTCTAAATCCATTTCCGTCATCTAAAATCAGAATTGTATTACGGCGAGACACAGATTTGTGGGTTTAATGATGTATGATTGTCCTTTATTAAGATTGACACAACACTAATCTTTTTTTAAATATTATTTCCTAGTAGTTTTGGTCCGAAGTAATTTATTTTAGATATTTTTCATAGCTCTATATTTGCTAGGAGTCATAAGTGCTGTTTTTTTGAAGTATTTAGAGAAGTGAGCGGGATCATCGAAACCCAGATCCATAGCGATCTCTTGATTCTGCTTATCCGTAAATTCTAGTAATCTCTTTGCTTCTAATACAACTCTTTCCTGTATGATAAGCTGTGGCGATTTCTGATTGTATATGGCAAATAGATTCGACAACGTTTTTGGAGCTTTATATAATAATTCTGCGTAATCTTTTACTTTTCTTTTTTCTCTGAAATGGATATCTACAAGTACATTGAACTTTCTTACTATATCTATCTGAGTATCTTCTAGATCTCTAGTAATAAGTTGTTCCTTAGCAAGTCTAGTGCATAATATTATGAATCGTTTTAGAAGCATCTGTAACATCTCTCCCTGTATGTTATCTTTTTCTTTAAACTCATTGATAATAACTGACCACAATAAATTGAGTTGTTCTTTTTTTTCTGTATTTAAGGATATGACGGGAAGATCCTGTGTACCGAAAAATAATATCCCATTGCAGCCTATCTCTGTGTCGTGATCCGCGATACAATAGAATGCTCTATTGAACAAAAGGCCAGTAAGCTTCTTTTCTTTTTCAAGATATTTTACCTTATGGAAATAGGTAACCGTAGTCAGCTGATCGGCCTGTAGATCTAGATTTATACCATCTATAGAAAACGAGATGGTCTCATCGCCTCTATTCCACAAGAACTTTATAATATCATTACGTTGTTTGTATGCTACTCCATCCCGATGTACATTATCTGTAAGGATGAACAATGAGTTAAGTTTAGCATTAGAATATTCATAAAGCATACAAATTTATTTTTTTCTTTAACACCATAAGGTTACACTAGTTGATGTAGTATGCTGATATGGTCTAAAAGATTTCAGTTAGATTTTTTACAAAATTTAGTAAGAATAACGATCTGTTGTCCATCTACTTTTCCTTCTATATGTTCAGGATTATCGTGGACTAATCTTATTCGCCTGACGGCGGTTCCACGTTTTGCCGTAAAGTTTGCGCCCTTTACATTGAGGTCTTGGATAAGTGTCACAGTATCTCCGGCAGATAATATATTTCCATTACTATCCTTATGTATGATACCCACAGGGGTGCCGACTTGTCCTGAATGTGCCCACTCCATAGTTTCCTCATCCATGTACATCATATTCGCTAGATTTTGCGCCCAGACTTCTCCGTCCATAGCATGTAATATTCTGTAAGCCGTAACCTGTACAGCTGGATTAGGGTTCCAGATACTATCATTGAGACATCTCCAGTGGTCCACTTGTTCTGTCGGATTATTTTCTAGGGCATCACTACAGGTGCGGCATACAGCAACTTGTTCTTCTATCGTTTCCCCAGTCTTGGGCATAACAATATAAGCAGTCAGATCTGAAGTCGCGGCACATAATTCGCATGCTGATCCACATCTATCTAGTAAAGCATTGGTGATAACCATAGTCGTTTTTTTATTCTGCACAAAGTTAATTTTATAGATCGGATCAGTATAGTTTATATTTGGGCGTCACCTTCGTTACTCTCAGGTCAGGCTATTCAGTACTCCGCTTTGCTACGGTGCTACGCACACTGTCTTCATTACATTACGGCAGTTACTTACTATCCTTGACGCGAGGTTTTTACATCTAATTGGAGCATATTTATTCATGTAGAATTTATGCTTATAACATAATTATTTCTCCTCTGTCTTAAATACTAGCGCTGGTATTTGTAAGTTCTTCAGAAAACTTATTGTTGTACTAGGATCGATTAGTCTTTTCCAGAAATTTCGCTTATGCGTCGTAAAAACAAAAGCATCATAATCTGAATTGGCAGCCTTTTTCTCTTTTTTAATGTAATCTTGCAGAGAGTGATTAAACGATTGATAATTTATGTTCTTTTTGACATTAGATCTAGTATATGCTAACCACTTTTCATTTTTTATAGTCACGTCTGCTTCTATCTTATCTTCGGATAGATGGGTAAGAATAATTTCGGAGCGAGGGAATTTAGAGTGAAGGGATGCCAAATCTTCTATGTCTTGTTTTGAATGTTTTGTTAGGAAATTGAACTTTTTTAACGGGGTGAATGCTTGGTACTCAGGTATGACGAGTAGGGGAGTATTTATAGCATTGAAAAGAAGCGTTCTGATTTTAGATATGTCATCGTCATCTTGTACAAGAAGACCATCGATAATTATGAGATCCATGAAGTTTTCATGAATAAATGATTTAAGCACATGCTCCTCATTACCATGATGTATCTTAATATCTACCCATTCTGAGTCTATAATATTTTTTGTTAGCTCCCTGAATTTTTGAGAAACTTTTTGCTTTAGTTCGCTCTTATATGTTAGTTTAAAATTATCATAGTAGTAAGGAGAAGATACAAGTACGGGATCCAGGTTTTTATCTATATGTAATACGTGTAGCTTAGATTTGTAATGCTTACAAAATTTAGCAGCGTAAGTTACGTGGTCTGAGGCGTCTTCTTTTATTAGATTAGAAATTAATAGGACATGGTTCATATACTGAGATTTAATTTTATAACGGTAAGATAATCTCTTCTATGTTAAGAATCTAATATATCTTAAATAAGAGTGAAATTTAGAAAGGATAGCCTATACCTAAATTAAATTGGAGATTCTCTTTCCTCCATTCTCCAGAGAGAATATCTATATCTCCTGTATCCCAGGCAAATCCTTGTTGAAATTTAGGAGATCTAAGGGGAAATGCAGTATCTAGTCGGATCAGAAAAAATCCAAAGTCTAAACGAAATCCGACTCCCGTTCCTATAGCAATGTTTTTATAAAAATTTTTAAATCTAAAATTGCCTTCAGGCAATAACTCATTATTAATGAGCCATACGTTTCCTGCATCTAGAAATACGGCCCCTTTTAGATAGCTTATAATAGGGAACCGATACTCTACACTCATCTCTAACTTCATATCACCAGTCTGGTCTATAAATTGACTTATTGTAGGATCTCCTACCAGAGCAGGGTCCCTTGCAAAACTCCCTGGGCCGATACCTCTTAATGGAAAAGCTCTTAAGCTATTAGATCCCCCTATGAGGTATTGTTCTATGTAAGGTAGTTCGTCACTGTTTCCATATGCTAGGCCTAATCCTAAGACAAAGTGCGTGGCGATATCTGAATTTCCATAAGGGAAATACTGTCGATAATCTATACTGAATTTAGAAAATTGTGCAAATGGAATGGAGAGAATTTTTTTACTGTCTACGCCTTTACCACTTCCAAAAAGGCTAAACAAATTACCGCTTGTCTCGATCTCAAATCTAAAATATCTAAACTTCCTATCCGTATTACCTGCCTGATTTGAAAAAATAAAATTGTATTGTAACCCCGCCACCAATATATTTTCAAACGATCGTTTAAGTCTAATATCATCGTCTAATATTTCTTGGAAGCTATTAGACCTGTCCGATACGCTTACTTGTGTAACATTTAACGGGAAGAACTCGTGAGATTTTTTATCGGTCTCTCTCCATCGTACACCATATTTCGCTTGCCAGCTTTCTATGGTGTAAAACTGTGTACGTCTCTGGTAGGTGAAGTTAGAGTTGATAATAGTTCTTGGCACATAGTTTAAGCTTTCCTTTATGTCAAAGAAGGGGATGATAAGACGAGGGAAACTCAGTTCTGCAGAAACATTAAGATCAGATGAATTGATCAAGCTTAGGCCATCTCCAAATTGGTTTTCTACTTGCCCAGAAATACTTACTTTAAGGTTTTCTGCATGTTTAAAAATATTTCTATGTCTGTACGTAACGGCGGCACCTACTCCAAAAAAATTGCCAGACCGATTGTTTAGCTCTAGTTCTCCCGAGACACTCTGCATAAGTTCTGGTGTCAGGTATATCGATTGTCTGATTCCTAGTAGGGAATCATTATCTACCGCCTCGTTCTTTATGTTTACAAATCTAAAAAGTCCTAGATCCAGTAGCCTATTAAGAGATTTAGATTCTAATTTTTTGTTATACCATTTAGTAGGGTTTTCTAATATTAGTCTATCCAGCAGACTATGAGATATGTAGAAATCTCGCTCATGGATATACATACCTTCAGAAATTTTATAAACGTTTTCTATTTCGTTATTTTTATTTTCTATAGAATAGTTTGGGTATATATTTATTTCATTGAGGAGATATCGTTTGTGATAAGTACTATCTTCTGGCTGTAAAATCCTAAGGTATAAATCTGCGGTATGATTTCCAGCAGTAGTATCTAGGTAGTAGTAGACATGCTCTATTCCCATATCTAGGTATCCCTGATTATTAGCAGCCTGTGCGATATAGTTTCTATAATACAGTAGCTTATCTCTATCATAGAAACCATTGTTATTCCAACTTATATATTTAAGTAAGTTTGCAAAAGTTAATTGTTCAAAGAGACTATCTGTAGGAAATGCAACACTATCAATCGTATATCTTGGTCCTAAATCTACGGCACAATGCACAGTAGCTATTGTGTCTTTTTTCTCTGCGTTACAGTTTACAGTAGAATTGAAGTATCCCTTGCCGTTAAGGAAGTAGCTTAATTTAGCTTCGGTTGTCTCTAATTGTTTAGCTTCAAAAATTACAGGCTTGTCCCCTAGCTTATATTTCACCCAGTGCTTGAGACCCGTTTCTCCAGATTCTTTAAAAATATTAAATAAGCCAATTTTAGCATTAAGAAATCCAAAATTAGTGCCCTTCTTAGGGATAAGATCTAGATTGCTTTTGAGATCGGGAACTCCTATTATTTCAGATTCGTCATTTATTTTTATCTGTGTTTCTTTATATAGATATTCATCTTTTTCTAGACCTTTTGTGACACTGCAACTATAAGCGGTTAGCAAAATAAGTGCAGCGAAAAGTAATCTTATATGTCTGGAAATGGATCTAGTCATTTTTTCTATGGGCGGTCTTAGAATCAAAAGATTTACTGAAATATAAACTTACTCCATTCTTGTTCGAATTTTCATTGAGGAGTCTGTCATAATTACTCTTAGAAAAAACACGAACTCTATAATTTCCTTTTTCTGTCAGCTTATATTCTAGAACGAAATCACCTATGATAGATGAATACTGGCTTGTATTGCCATTTTCTTCCAGATTTATATTTCCGCCAGCTTTGACAATTAGACGCTCGTTAAATAATTGCTTAGATACGCTGAGTCCTAGCTCTGTTATATTACCTCCAGCTCCTTCGTTGGTGTATTTAGAATTATAGCTAGCAACATCGAAGTTTATATCTACTCCTTTTATGGTATTGTTTGCTAATTTATTAAGTTGGCTAGAGATAAGACCACTTATACTATTGAGTGCAATGCCTGTTCCTACGCCACTCAGTGCAGTAGAGTTATTATTACTAAGAATAAAATTATTAAAAATCAGTAGTCCAAAAACCTGATTGTTGAGTTCGTTGGTATTGTTTCTTAGATCTTCTAGTTTCCGCTCTACGGCGACGAGGACTTTTCCAGAATTTGAATTTGAGGTATTGATATCAAGGCTGATTTCGGGAGCTTGTATTTTTCCCTTCAGTGTCAGAGAGACCTCTATATTAGTTCTGTCTTTAGAGCTGTTAATCTCATTTTCGTCTAGGGTAGGTTCATTTTTTATAAGTTCGTAAGTAGAGGTATATACTTCATATATTGCGGTGATGTCTAACTCAGCATTTAGAGGATCGCCTACAAACTTCACGGTACTGCCTGGGCTGATGATAAAGTTTCTAGATACAAAGTCTCCATAGGAAAAAGAATAGGTTCCAGAATCTATCTTATACAGTCCAAAAATTTCTTGACTTCCATCGGGCTTTAGATTAGCTCTCAGGTTACCACTTCCTTTTACATCCAGTTTGTCACCTGAGATAGGATCTACTATGATCCTCATCGCTGCTTGATCTGTAGCTTCGAGCAGGAGGTTCACATCGAATGGATACTTCCTAGCGCTTTTTACAAGCTTAGTTGTATTTACTTTTTCGAAATCTTCGGGTTTCCCATAACTTAAAAATTCTTCTTTCAGTATAGATTCTGTTTCAGAAAAGGGGGATAGGGTTATGGTTGTATTATCTCTAGTTTCTGCAAGTGCATCTACTTGTATAAGATCTAGCGGACCCGAGAGATTAATGTCTGCACCTAAGAATATATCTCCATAGAGTATTGGGTTTTCTTGGCTCGTAGAATTAAGGAAAAGAAACTTATCTGTGTAGACAGAAAGATCGAGCACGAAGTCGGCAAAGAAATCGTGATAAATAAGTCCTACAATCTTAGCATCATTTTTTTCTTTGTCTACTATGACAAGTTCTCCTATGTCGATAATGTTTTCATCAAAACTCAGCTGTTGATTGCCGAAATCATAAGCGGTGTTATTTGCTATAATTGTACTCTTTAGCGAGTTTGTTGCTATATCGCCATCTACCGTAAGCATATCTTTATGTCCATTAGCTCTAATTTTTCCAGAGATTATTCCCTCAGTATTAGCTATGGTGCCATATAGAAAAAGATCTAGAAGGCGTGCTTCTAGCGTAACAATATCTATTGTAAGATCTAGATGTTCTATGCTAGGATCGTATATGCCTTGGCCATTCAAGTTGTTTTTTCCAGTGAGATTAATATTCGAATTTATAGTTCCATCCAGTTGGCTTTCAGTGGCTCTGATTTCTAGGTTACCTACGGGGACATCCTGATATACGATATCGTTTACATCCAGTTGTATCAGATAGAACATATTTTCTCTCAGATCTTTTATATCTACATATCCATCAATAAATCCCGATAATTGTACCGTATCGCTGTATAATAATTGTACAATGGAATTAACATCAAAATCTACAAAGTTTAATTTATAATCGTTGCCTACAGTGTCTTCAGAACTTATGGATATGGATTGCTTAGTATCAGTTATGTTAAGTTGGTCTACAAGCACTTTTCCTTCTGATAATGTTACACTATTTTGTGGATCTACCTGCCAGTCTGTGTTATTAAAAAACAGACTATCTTGTAAGATTAACTGAGTAGAATGATCTTGCTTAGACAGTAAGGTGGATAGAAATAGTTCTGCATCACTTACTGCATCATTTCCGACACTAAGTGTAGATAGGACTTTATTTTCTGCAATCTCATTTGTAAAAAGAAGATCAGGAAGGAGAAACTTATTTTCTAGATAGGTGGCGATAGCTCTAGAATGTAACAGTAATCTTTCGTTAGACTTTGCTACTGTTATATACAAGGAATCTGTATGATGCTTATCTATCACTAAACTGTCTACTATGATCGAGGCATCTATAAAATGAGAAGGAAAGTCAGTTTTGAATTTAATACTTGCACCCTTTGTGTATACATATCTATCTTTAAGAAAAAAATTAATAATCTCTGATTCTTTTAGTATTACTCTCCCTTGCACAAATCCATCGATTCCATCTACTTCTATAGTATCAGAAATAGTATAATAATGATTGATAGTTTGTTGTACCCCGCTCCATATTTTCTCAGGTTCATAGATGCCTTGGGCAATAATATCTATATGGCTACTGTGTGTAGTTAGGTAAGTTGTGTCTAATTGTTTGTGTAATAGAACTCTTACGGAGTCTTCACGGAACTGTTTGTTATCTAGACTTACATAGAGCTCATCTAAGTCTAGACTAGCTTTTTCACCCTCCTGTAAAGGAAGATCTATCTTAGCGCTTATTCTACCACTGATTCTATAATCATCTTCTATAAATCCTAAGCTCTTAGGTACTAGGGTATCTATTTCTCCTTCTATATCTAGGGTATACTTATCACTTTTTATGTCTATTATCCCGTTATAAGCTAAGTTTATATTTTCATCTTTGATATCTAGATCTGATGTTATTTTGCGGTCTAGTATAGTAGCGTTAATTTGTATATTATTATAGTCGTAGTCCTTGTATTGGATATGATCTACATTAGCTGAGAGAATGGCTTCTAAGTTGTCTAGATCTAGACCTTTACCATCGATAGAGGCGCGGAGTGTTGCCTTACCGATATCATTTCTTTTTAGGAAGGTGGTCATGTCTAGCTCTATAAGATGGATGTCCCCCTCATAGCTCAGTTGTGCTTCTCCAGTAGGAAAGGCGATATCAATATCTGTCTTAGCTTGCCCTATATCAGATACTAGCAAACCATCAATTGTTATTTTATGCAGGTCTCCTTTTAGAATTCCAGCATAATTAATTTTGCCCAGACTGTGGATGTCGACAAGTTCTATACTATCTAGTTTTAGGAATTGTATATCTGTATCTATGTAATCCAGTTGTAAATCATAGGAAAGCTCATTTTCATTGCTTATGTTGAGTACTGATCCACTGAGTTTTGTTTTAAGTTGATGCTCTATTTCTATGTTGGTATTTTTAAGAAAAAGTTGAGAGAGGTTTCCATAGACTTCTCCTGCTACGTCTACTCGATCATAAGTTGCAAATCTTTCTGGAATTTCTATAGCTGGAATAATTTTTCTTAGTGTCGGGATATCGATCGTTAGTCTGTCAATGCTAGATCTGATGTTTAACTTACCGATATTATTTAATTCATCTATTTGTAATTCTATTTCTGACTGAATCGCTTTTCCATAATTGAGTCTAAATTGTGAAGTAACAAATTTTTGATCCGTATATTTTAGTTTGTCTGCATTAAGCGTGAGTGGTATGCCAGATATGGGATGTATCTGTGCAGGAATATATTTTCTAAATCTATCTAGAAATGCTCCACTTAGATGAAGGTTTAGTTTCTTTGCTTCTAATGCTGTTTTTGCTTCTGCATTATAAATAAATTTTTCTGTTGTAAGTGTATTATTTTTTGATGTGAAGTCTAGTTGGTCAAGTTCTACAATTCTCTCAGCCATAAGTAGAGAGCCGACTATATGAGCATTTTCTAAAATATCTGGATGATGAAATTTCAAAGCATTTATTTCCGCTTCTAATTGGGTATCATTTGTTATGACATTTTCTGCGAGTAGCTCTAGATGTATGTTTTTATAAGTATTTGTATTGTCACGATAATCTATGATCTGATCTTCTATATTTAGTTGATTGACATATAGACCTAATCCTAGGTCGGGGAAAAAGCTAGAAGCAAGCTCTGTATTTTCTGAATCATCCGAACTTATAATTTTTAATTTTCCGTTTCTTAGTGAGAGGGAGGTAGCGGATACTATATCGTTATCCAGATCGATCTTGTCGAAGAAAATAGCAAGTTCTTTCTCTTCTATAGAAAAATCAGTGGTAGCGTTCTTATAGATGAAATCCAGATCAGAGATATTTAATTTTTTTATAGAGAATTGCCATGATTTTGTTTTAGAAATATCATCATCTTCTTGTTCTGTCATATTTTCATCAGAAAGTAGAAATTCATAATTATAAGTTTCGTCTTCTAGGCTATAGATATGAGATTTGAGTCCTTGGAAACTAATTTTATCGATAGTAATCTTCTTACCGAAGAGGGAGCAAACTGAAATATCTATATGCAGCTTTTCGCTAGCCAGTAAGGTGTCGTTTTGTTGATCTAGGAAAATAATATTTTCAGCACTTATCTCATCAAAAAAATTGACATGAATATTACCGATTTCCCACTGGGCATTATACTTTTCTGAAAGCTGGCCCAGGAGTATATCCGAAAGTTTGTTCTGGACATAACTAGTCTGTAATAGAAGTAGAGCTACAAGTAGTAGTAAAGCAAGTAGGAGTATGATCCTAAGGGTCCAAGACTTCCATCGTCTCATTATCTTAGTTGTTTATGATCTCTAGTGTGTAATTGCATATTGCTACAGTAAGTTTAACACAAGATAAGCATAAGGGAATTACAGAGTTGTTATAAAAATTATAAATATTATATTATTTAACCTTATCATAGAAGTAGGTAAACATTGACATGATAATATAGGTCTTGAGGAAACTATATCCACTTCTTATTTCTAAACCATGATAACAAAATGATCACTAATGTTACCATTATGCCTAGTAGTATATAATATCCATTTTTCATATGCAACTCGGGGATATGATCAAAATTCATTCCGTAAAGACCTGCAAGGAAAGACAAGGGTACAAACAGCGTTGTTATGATCGTTAGGACTTTCATAATCTGGTTCATTCTGTTAGAGATTTCAGAAATATATAGATCTTGGAGTCCATTGAGAATATCTCTATGAGAATCTATCATATCCATAATTTGTATGGTATGATCGTAGAGATCTCGAATAAATAACTGAGAAGAATCCGCTATTAGATCGCTATCAGATTTGCTAAACTTACTGATAGCTTCCCTAAGTGGTGCTACTTGTTTTCTTATAAGAATTATTTGTTTCTTGAGATGATGTATTTGTTCTTTGATTTGAATTTCTTGTCCTTCCAGGATATTATCTTCTAGAATTTCTATATTACTCTCTACCTCATCTAATACGAGGTAATAATTATCTACAATGGCATCAGCAAGGGCAAAGGCAAGATAGTCAGCTCCTCGATCACTTATCCTTCCTTTTTTACTCAGTATTCTTTTTCTTACACTAGCGAATACGTCAGAGTGGTCTTCCTGAAATGAGATAAGCAGGTCTTTAGAAAAGAAAAGACTTACATGCTCGAGCTGAACTGTCTTTTTTTCTTTAGAAAAACTGATAGCTTTTATTAGGATTAGCGTTCCCGACAAGTATTCTTCGTACTTAGGTCTATGGTTTATATCTAGGACTACTTCTAGAGCTAATGGATGTATATGGAAAGCTTGACCAATGTTGGTAATAAGTTCTTCATCGTGAATACCTCTTAAGTCATACCAATCTATGAAGTTATCATTGTCTTCTAATATAATTTCAGAATGATTATTGAGGACTAATTCCTGATGTGTCTCTTTATTATATCTAAGATGGTGAAGTTGTACTTTTTCTACTTTTCTATTACCTGTAAATACAATAGAGCCTGGAGCAAGACCCTGTTTCGATTTAGATTTTTTTTTAGACTGTGGGTTAGTTTTATTCATTGTTTTCAGTTAGTTGAGCAGATGCTCCTTTTTTCATTACCAGTGTTCTGTGAGGGAAGGGTATTTCTATCGCTTCATTATCGAATCTGGCTTTTATACTTTTCAGAACATCGCATTTAAGCTTGAAAGCATCGCTTACATTTTGAGTCCATGCGTAAGCTCTTAGATTGACAGAAGAATCGCCTAGGCTGAGAAGCACCACGGGTACTATTTCTATACCCTCCATTTTGTCTTCTTCACTTCTATTATCTAGTAGAAGTGCGTGCTGTAAGATTTCTTCTTTCATTATCTCCATAGCATGATCTACATTAGAATCGTAGGAAATTCCTACCTCTATATGCTTACGTATTTTATCATCGGTTATACTACTGTTGATGATAGTTTCATCACTGATCTGACTATTAGGAATAACAATTCTTCTAGCTTCGAAGTCTCTGATTATAGTATGTCTTAGGGTTATTTCTTCTACTACACCCACACGGCTATTGGAAATTTCTATAACATCAGCTACTCTAAAAGGCTTAAAAATAAGTATAAACAGTCCGCCTATGATATTAGAAAAAGCCTTCTGTGATGCGAATCCTATTACGGCAGCCAATACTCCAGCTCCAGCGAACATAGCATTCCCCAATGCACTAAAGTAAGGTATTTTATGGAAGATCCAGAAGAGGCCTATTGCATATAGAACGTAGGATATAGAATTTCTTAGAAATATAAAATTTGTAGGATCAGTATTAAGAAGTGTGCTGTTTTTCTTGATGAGAAAATCTAAAGCTTTTCTTACCAAGTAGACAAGTATGCTTATAACAACAATAGTGACTACGATAAGAATAAGGTACTCTACATATATAGGGTTTATTTTCATGCTGTAAACTTAGTAAAAAAAGGAATATTTTAGGGGACAATAGAATCAGCTACTTATACCATTTCTATTTTTAGATGACGGAAAAGGATTTAGAATTGTTCAAAATGGATCAAGGCAAAAAACGTAGGCGAACCCATAGGTTCGGCGAGGCTTTTTAACGAAGGAACATAAAGAACAAAATAAATAATTACCGTCATTCTAAACTAGAATTGGTATTATATATTCATTAGCTACTATATTACATGATAAATAGTTCGGTAATCGAGTATCATGGACTAATATGAATATCCATTTCGTCTATTTCTTTTTGTAGTTTTATATTGAATTTTTTTGCCCAGTATCTGACAAGCTTACAGTTCCACATGTCATTTTTATAGACATTTTGTAGAATAATACGGGTCAGTCTGGATTGATCTAATTTACTGTAATTTCCCTTTGTGATTTTATTTAGAATTTTGAGATATTCATAGATTGCGGTATAGTTATTTAATTCTTGATCTTCTAGAAAACGGCTATACTTGTCAAATTCTAATGTGTTTCTGCCATCAGATGTAACTCCAGTATACTCATATGGAGTCCGATATCCACAGTGCTCGTATCTTCGTTTTGCTTACCGTTGAGAAAGGCTATTACCTAGGTGGCACTATTTGTTATTTCTGTCCAGTGTCTTGTTTGCAGCTCTAATTCTAGGATAGAGTATAAGGTATTGTAATAATATTTTTCATGAAATATTTCTAAATCCTATATTACTGAAGTTGTATCAGCTAATTCTAGATAACATAGATGTCTACAGACGACGCTGTCAACTATTTTCCGATACAGAACCTACTGAAGATACTTTCTAGTAGATCATCTGTATGGATTTCTCCAGTTATACTGCCTAGGTGATTTAGGGATTGCCTGATATCCATGGCAATAAAATCTCCAGTAATGCCGCTCTGTAATCCTGTAAGGACAGCATGGAGGGATTCATTAGATTTGTTCAGTGCGTCGTAATGTCTGGAATTAGTTACGATAGTCTGATCCATCTGTTGCGGATTATCTATGACTGTTTTTACAAGTAAATCTTTTAATGCTTCTATATTCATTTTGTTCAGTGCAGAAGCAGAGATGAGGTTGTTCTTAGTGATAAGATTTTCTTTGTAATAAGCTTCCGGTTTAGTGTATGGATTGAGATCCATCTTGTTAGCAACGAATATCTTATTGCTGCCAGCCGTAAGTGCCTTACTACCTTGTAGAAAACGTTCTATATCTTCCCATAGACCCTGGGGTGTTGTCTCTGTAACATCGAACATATATACGACAACCGTGGAGTTCGCAATTTTTTCTATAGTCTTGTCGACACCCATCTTTTCGATACTATCTTGAGCTTTTCTTATGCCCGCGGTATCGATGAGTCGGAACTGGATGCCATCTATATTAAGTGATTCTTCTATAGTATCTCTTGTAGTTCCAGCGATATCACTTACAATAGCTCTTTCTTCATTGAGCAGAGAATTAAGAAGGGTAGATTTCCCTGCATTAGGTCTTCCTGCAATAACTGTTGCAACTCCGTTTTTCAATACATTTCCTAGATGGAAGGAATCTATAAGCTGTCTTATAACCGTCTGGATTTTTACAACAAGCTCTTCTAACTTACCTCTGTCGGCAAACTGTACATCCTCTTCTCCGAAGTCAAGTTCTAGTTCTATAAGCGCTGCAAAATCTATCAGTTCTTGTCGTAGTTCTTTTATCTGATCTGAGAAGCCGCCACGCATCTGCTTCATAGCTAACTCATGACTTGTAGAAGAATCTGATGCGATCAGATCTGCTACTGCTTCAGCCTGGCTTAGATCCAGCTGTCCGTTAAGAAAAGCACGTAGGGTAAATTCACCAGCTTCGGCATGTCTAGCACCTGCTCTCAGAAATACTTGGATGATCTGTTCTATAATATAAGATGAGCCATGACACGATATCTCGACTACATTTTCTTTAGTATAGGACCTGGGCGCAACAAATACGGATGCAAGACATTCGTCTATAATCTTGCCTGTTTCGTTTTTTATTTTCCCATAATGTATGGTGTTTCCATCCACTTGAGTCAGGTTCTTTCCAAAGAATACTTTATCGCAAATAGTGATAGCATCTTTTCCTGATAGTCTTATGATTCCTACTGCGCCTAATCCTGGGGGTGTGGAGAGTGCTACAATAGTATCTGAGATATTGTGTTTCATGATGTAAAGATAAATTTTCTGGTTTCATGATAGAATGTAAATTGATCTTTCTGTGTAGATTAAAAGCTGAGGAGGATGCTGAGGAAATTACAGAATAGTGAAATAAGTAGAAAGGGTATATATAGATTTGTAAACGCACTTATAAATTCACGGCATCCTAGGAAGTGATTTTATTGACATAAGTAAAATAGGTATATGTAATTTTATACACCGATATACTCATGGACTCATTAGTTTATACTATCGATATAAAGAAACTTCATGAAGCTTTGGTATTGTAGCAAAACATCTATTTATTTGCATGGAATAATAAAACAAATCAGATTCTATTAGTATGCATTTAGGAAAACAATACATGTTCGAGCTAGTGGCTTGTGATAAGGCTTACTTAGACGATGTTGATTATATATCGGCGACAATGATAGAGAGTGCCGCCGTTGCAGGCGTAACCGTAGTGCAGCAATTTTTCCATCAGTTTTCTCCTTACGGGGTTTCTGGTACGGTCGTTATTGCAGAGAGTCATATCAATATACATACATGGCCAGAACATAATTATGCAGCGGTAGATATTTTTACCTGTGGGGATCAGCTCAAAGCTGAGCGATTAGGAGATTTCCTAAAAGAAAAATTAGGTGCATCAGAAGTTACTACTCAGATATATAATAGAGGAGATATTGCGCATATTAAAAAAGCAAATGAGGGATAAATTCTGCATCATCGTCTATTATCAGTTTGTCTATTCTACGGAAAGATAAGCAAGAGGCTTTTCCATTGACCATATACAGTCCTGGCTGATAGATATCTCCATCTTCATCCTTATACATTTCTGCAAATTTCTGATAGACCGTTGGAAAGTGTTTGTAGTCTCCCTTGGTCTTTTCTATCTTGTTATTGGAGGCATCATAGATAGATATATTTTCTCCCAATCTACCAAAAATTGTTTTTTTGACGTAAGCATCACCCTCTAAAAGATTAGATTCGTAGTAGGTAGGTAATAGGTATTTATTATCGGGAAATAGCTGATACATCTCTGCCATAAAAGCTTTAGACTGGAAGGCCAGAGTGTAGGCAGGGTTAATCAAATATATCTTATCACTCATGATAAGCTCTGAAAGGATTTGTAAAAGCTCAGGTTCCTCAAAGGCAATAAACTCCCAAGGCACAAACTTAAAAATATATGGAAAAGGAATGTAGTCTCCATCTTCATCCTCTAGAAAGACGCCATCATCAGAGAATATAACATCTTCTAGATCCGCGTACATAACATTAAAACCTGCTTGACTGGCTATGCCTTCTATGACCTTAGCATTGAGTTGGTCTTCGATGTAACCTAGACTTATGACTAAGAGGTTAGGCTCTGCACCAGGCTGGTTCCGCATAAGCTTATACAATTCCTGACTTAAATTAAGATTGATATAGTTTATCTGACCTTTATAGTCTAAGCGCAGAGGTTCGGTAAGCCAGCTCTGAAAGTACACTGATTCTGGCAGCAAGGTTGCCGTATCAGCGTTATATTCTATCAGCTTGATAGGTAGGTCCTCGATACCGCCAGCAAAATCGAACCTTCCCAGCATATGTAGCTGCTCGTGGTCCCAAGAGAATTCTATCAGAGGAACAATAGCTGCTGGGATACCGATCTTATCCCAGAGCTTATTGTTTTTTATATGTTCGAAAGTCTTGTCGTATAGATCAGAGCATTCCTCTGCCGCTTGTGTATATGCTCTTGCTTCGGCTTCTGTTACGGTGATGACATCTGTATTAATGTACTCTGCGTTATCACCTTCCAGATACCAAGCAAAACCGTTTCTTTCTATCTCATCTTTAGCTCTAGATGGAAGAGAAACAATTCTATCCACCATATGATTTGGAAGATTTAGTTTTTCCAAAACCTGACTTTTTATTTTTTACCGTCTTCGTTTTTGCAGTAGACTTTAGCTTAGAGTTATTAGCTTGTGATTTTTTGTAAGCATCATCAGTAGCATAGGCATTTCTAGAAGTAGGGGTCGACATGCTTTTTCCCATCATGTAACCCATAAGCCCTCCCATCAATAGTGGTCTCATACGGCTTCTTCTAGGGTTGTCAGCATCAACTAATTGCGCTTCTTCTAATGTAAAGGTATCTCTTACACCGTCTAGGTATTCAGCTATGATCCTAGAGTCTTCTTTCGTTGCTACAATCGTCTCATCTGTAATTTTATAAAGATCTTTCTCTGTTTCTTTTACCTCAGTAATAATACCCTGTGTAGGATCATATTCAGTAGTGGTAGTATATTCATCTGAAGAACTAGTGCCACCACCACATGAGATTATGGTCATAGAAAAAAATAAGATTGCGAAGATGCTAAACAGAGTAGACTGTCGCGCTAGACTAATTTCTTTATTCATTTTGATATGTTTTGTAAGTTAATTTGTCAAATTTACAAAATCTAACTAAATCTATACAATAGTAGAACAATATTAACATGAGCAAAAAAAATTATCTAATTCTGACGACCCTGATAGTTGGCATGTGTTCTATCATGTATGAGTTGCTCATCAGTACCGTAAGCTCATATTTTCTAGGAAATAGCATCAAGCAATTTTCTCTTATTATAGGTGTATATATGGCTGCCATGGGCGTGGGAGCTTATTTGGCACAATTTATTAAGGGTAATCTATTGTATAGATTTATACAGATAGAGATTGTATTAGGCCTTATAGGCGCCTTGAGTGTGCCGCTTCTATACTTTTATTTTTCGGTTGCTGATTTTTCTGGTTTTAATTTTTTTACACTTAGTATAATTTCTTTTATAGGGATACTGACTGGCTTAGAGGTTCCAGTAATTACTAGGATTCTGGAATCTGAGCTGAGCCTGTCAGAGAATATATCTAATATACTTGCTTTTGATTATCTCGGGGCACTTATTGCAACCTTAGCTTTCCCTTTTTTTTTACTACCTGTGGTCGGCACATTTAAGTCGTCACTGATATTTGGTTATCTGAACATCTTAGTGGGTATATTGACCTACATTGTTTTCTCTAAAGAAATAGTATTCAAGAAGAAAAAAAAGTTTGTCTTGTGGCTTTCTTTTTTTGCTATTAGTGTTCTCATTTTTACCTGTCTAATCTGTAGTAAGTCTATCATAGATAGGTGGAATAATGGAATTTTTAAGTTTCCAGTCATCTATAGTGAACTAAGTCCTTATCAAGATATAACGCTTACAAAAACGGATCAAGAATTTAGGTTATATCTCAACGGAGCCATACAGTTTTCCTCTAAGGATGAATATAGATATCATGAAGCACTGATCCATGTGCCCATGATGCAACTTGATCAGCCTAGAAAAGTATTATTGTTGGGTGGTGGAGATGGCTTAGCGGTAAGAGAGATTCTTAAATATGCTTCTGTAGAAAGTGTTACAGTAGTAGACCTTGACCCTGCGGTAACTAGGATAGCAAAGCAACATGCCCTTATCTACGAACTAAATAAATCTTCGCTGGAAGACGAGCGGGTAGAGGTACTTAATCAAGACGCTTTCGTTTTTCTTATGAATGATGTCAGTAGTTATGATGTGATTATCTCAGACCTTCCTGACCCTACGTCTGAGAGTCTTTCTAGGTTATACAGTAATGCTTTTTATAATCTAGTCATCTCGCGATTAGACTACAATGGTATTTTCTGTACACAGGCCACCAGTCCAGAACTGACCAAAAATGCTTTCTGGTGTATAGATCAGACGATGAAGAAATCTGGATTGACGTATACCTATCCCTTTAGAATTAATGTTCCTTCATTCGGGAATTGGGGATTTATTATAGGGTCATTGAAGGCAGTAGACATGCGATTTGATAAAGGCATTCCGACTCAGTTTCTAGAAGAGGATTCTATGGAGCATATATTTTATTTCCCTAAAGACACAAGGGTAGAACAGGTGCTTACTAATACTCTGGATCAGGCAATACTTATGGAGTATTATCTGGAGCACTGGAGAAATCTAAATTATGAAGCGAAGTAGTAAGTTGTAATTGTTTTTAGAAAGTGTTGGAAACTATGACACCCTTTTTTCAGTATGAATTGCACGTAAATATCTTATACAATATCTATGGTTGTAAAATCTTGTGAAAGCATTAATAATGGTAGCCATTTCATGTAAAATATAATCGCTTCCTTATCTATGGATAGATACACTGGAACGCCACTAAAATTTTGATAATGGTTGGATGAAGAAAAATGTTAGTCAAGATATAACGCAAGCCAATCAAGGTGGAGATATCTTCATTTTAGCTATAAGATATACCTGTCAAATAGATTTGTAGAACTTATACCAATTCTAGTTTAGAATGACGGTAATTATTTATTTTGTTCTTCATGTTCCTTCGTTAAAAAGCCTCGCCGAACCTATGGGTTCGCCTACGTTTTTTGCCTTGATCCATTTTGAACAATTCTAAATCCTTTTCCGTCATCTAAAAATAGAAATGGTATTAAACAAAACTGGAATTCAGTAGTTAGTTACACGGAGGTATACAAGGATGTTATTCTTAACCAATAAATTATAAGCAATGAACAAACACAATACTCAGCTATCCAATGTTCTAATCATTGGTAGTGGTGGAGCTGGTCTGCGAGCAGCGATAGAAGCAAAAAAAGCAGGAGTAGAAGTAACAGTTATTGGTAAGAGAGCAAAGGAAGATGTACATACTGTCCTTGCCGCAGGAGGAATCAATGCGGCCTTGGCAAATGTGGACTCTAAAGATACATGGCAGCAACATTTTGCGGATACTATGATAGAAGGTTATAATATAGCAGAGCCAAGGACCGTAGAGTTAATGGCAAAAGAATCACCAGAACTAGTTAAAGAAATTCATAATTGGGGTGCTAATTTTGCCACTTTAGACAATGGAAAATTAGACCAAAGATATTTTGGTGCTCACACATATAGAAGGACTTGTTATTCTGGAGATTACACAGGACGCTCTATTCTTTTTGCACTTTTGAAGAAAGCAGAAGAACTAAAAATACCAATATTAGACTCGCAGTATGTAACTGAATTATTGATTAGAGACAGTACTTGCTTTGGGGCCATGACATTTGACATAAAGAATGGACAAAGAACAGTATTTATGGCCGATTCAGTGATTCTAGCAGCTGGAGGTCATACGAGAATCTGGAGAAAGAGCTCTTCTAGAAGAAATGAGAATACAGGTGATGGTTTCTATCTTGCCTTGAAGGCTGGTTGTACCCTGACCGATATGGAAATGGTGCAGTTTCATCCCACGGGAATGGTGATACCAGAAAGTATAGCAGGGACCTTAGTTACAGAGGCCGTAAGAGGTGAGGGAGGAAAACTGATAAATGGATTAGGAGAGCGATACATGTCAAAATATGATCCTGATCGTATGGAGCTTTCAACACGAGACAGAATAGCTATGGCTAACTACACAGAAATAATGGAAGGAAGAGCTACTGAGAATGGAGGTGTATATCTAGATATATCTCACCGTGACAAAGACTTCATTATTGAGAAAATGCCAAGAATGTACCGTCAGTTTCTTGATCTACTTATGTTGGATATTTCTAAACAGCCAATGGAAGTTGCACCAACTGCACATTACTCCATGGGAGGGGTAAAAGTAAGTCCTGAAGAACACTGCACTTGTATAGAAGGATTATATGCCGCAGGTGAAGTAGCAGGTGGTCTGCATGGGGCCAATAGGTTAGGCGGAAACTCTTTGGCCGAAATACTTATTTTTGGAAAACGTGCTGGCCATGCTGCGGCAGATCATTCGGTTCACTTATCTCAACAGGTGAGGTCTAATAAAAGCATAAACAAAGCACATGACAAGATAGACTCTTTCTTAAAAAAAGGAGATCTTATAGCTAGGCCATTACAACGTTCTCTCAGAAATATAATGTGGAAAAACTGTGGTGTAATGAGAGAAGAGAAATTATTGCTTCAGGGGATTGACGAAGTAAGATCCTTAAAAGAATCACTTCCTAAATTAGACGTGCGGCCCGATTCCGAAGGCTATGAAGATTTAATGTTAGCTTTTGATTTAGAGGGATCTATCGCTTCGGCAGAGGTAACTATCTTATCTGCCATAGAAAGAAAGGAAAGCAGAGGGGCTCATCAGAGGAAAGATTTTCCTAAGACAAATGATAAAGAATATCTCTATAATTTTACAACTTCCTGGGATTCAGATCAAGAGCCTATCGTAAAGAAAAATGAGCTCATTAAGATGAGCGAAGAATTGAAGCAGGTGATAAATGACACCTCAGAAATTTCTGATTGGAGCGATAAATTATTAGAGTGATTGGATCTATTGATTTTATATTGTACTCTTTTTTGTACAATCATGGAATTATATAAGAACGAAGGTCGGCACTCCCTGTCATCAGTGTAAGCAGAAGACCATGGGATGATGTTATATATAGAATCCGAAATATAATTTGGTTTTATAGTTAGTATCGATAATTGTAATGTCTTATTTTGTAATATTACCTGAAAACCATAGCATTATGAAAATAGAAAAAGCCTCACTCAAATTTTTGGCAGATCTCAGTAAAAATAATAATAGAGAATGGTTTAGTGAGCATAAGCCTAGATATTTGATGGCTAATGATAATGCCAAAGCACTTAAGTCTGCGATCGAAGCAGAACTGAATAAGATAGATGAGATAGAAAAAAGTAAGCTTTATAGAATATATCGAGATGTTAGGTTTTCTAAGGATAAGACACCGTATAATCCAGATTTTAGAATGTCATTTACAAGAGCTGGTGCGCATAGGAGAGGCGGTTATTATCTCAGTATAGGGCCAAGACTAATATACGTAGCTGCAGGTTTCTGGGCACCAGAATCTTCCGATCTTAAACTTATCAGAGAACATATTTCCGCTGACCCTAAACCTCTAAGGAAGTTACTGAAGAGCAAGAAGTTTGTGGATACCTTCGGTACATTACAAGGGGAGCAGTTGAAGAATTCACCTAGAGGATTTGACAAAGAACATCCGGATGCCGATCTGTTAAAGTATAAACAATATTATGTCAATAGGGAATTACCTAAAGCATTAGCAACAGATGACAGGCTTGTAAAAGAAATTGTAAAGACCTACAAAGCAGTGCGACCATGGTTTGATTATATGACGGATATTCTGACACATGATCTGAACGGACGATCGCTGATAGAGTAGTAAAATATCGGATAGAGAAAAATCAAAAAGAAATCCTGGAATGAGTAAATATTCACCTGCAGAGGAAAAGTTAAATATTATTTCTCATGGTATAGGGTGTCTCTTAAGCATTGTTGCTTTGATTCTATTAGTTCTTCGAGCATCCGCATGCGGGGGCGAAGGGCACATTGTTAGTGCTGGAGTTTTTGGGGTGAGTCTCATTCTTCTGTATACAGCATCTACTTTGTACCATAATGCAAAGGAGCCTGTAATGAGATATAGGTTGAAGATTTTTGACCATGCGGCTATATATGTTTTGATTGCTGGAACGTACACGCCTTTTGCAATTATAACACTTAGCGGAACGGTCGGATGGGTGCTATTATTTGTTTCTTGGGCATTGGCTTTGATAGGTATTACTTTAAAATTATTCTTCACAGGAAGGTACAATACGGTTTCTACTATCATGTATGTGCTTATGGGCTGGATAATTATTTTTGCCATAAATCCTTTGATGGATAGTTTGTCCCAAGAAGGGCTACATTGGCTTTTTGCAGGAGGAGTATCTTACACGCTGGGAGCCGTAATATTTAGTATACCAAAGATAAAATTCAATCACGCAATTTTCCACCTATTTGTTTTAGTAGGTAGTTTTTGTCATTTTTGGTCAGTTTACTTTTATGTGCTACCAAGTAATTAAATATATGTAGACTTAGATTTTTTTCAATTTTTTCTGCAATCTTGATAGCGTATGAGTACTTACTGATATTCAATTTAAGTTACTATATTGTACTACAAGATTTTCTACTTAGTAAAGATTTTCTACTGGTTTCCATAGAGGATTTTTAAAATTAGATTATATATTTTTGCGGTAATACTAATTTAATTACTCACTTGATCGTCTGGATCAGAAAGGATATTGTCTATGAGTGACGGATATGAGGCATATCTGAGCGCAGAGTGCGACAGAATAAAACAAGACCTGCTTGTTGAGTTTAACTTGATATTAAACCCAATGGAGAAGGGATTGAGTGAAATGGATATTGAAATAGCTAAGATCATTAAGCAGTTGAACTATGAAAATATCTATAAACTGATTTCTCCAAAAAATATGTAATGCGGTGATACTATAAGTTCTTCTATTGTTTTTCCAAGTATCAGAATATTGTGTTCTGATCTTGCTATACTAAACGACTAATGCTAAGATGTATAACTATAATAATCTTCTGTTTTTTCTCTCCCTCTTTGCAGGGGCAAGCAGAGAGAATGGATACGATGATTATGGAGGGAAGAAAATTAAGATCTCAACATCCAGATAGTGCCATAGCCATATTTAACAAGGTGGAAATAGAGTCAGAAAAAATAGATTACTTACATGGTGAGGTCTATGCTTATTACCTGGCTATGAAGCTGGACATGTATTCTAAAATATATAGCGAACATAATGAGAAACTAGCGTCATTTTATAATAGGGTGCAGGGAACGGATTTAGAGAAAATGGGAGCTGAATTAGATTGTATACGAGGAACGATAGCTGCACAGAATGGACTTATAGATACCTCTATGTTATATCTTAATAGGTCGATAAAGTGGTTTTTAGATAATGATATGATAGAGTCTACTAGTATTAGTTATTTAGAACTAGCTAAGATATACCTAAAGAAAAATGATAAAGGGAATGCTAAGCAAGCTTTAGAGAATGCCTACAAAGCGACAGCCTCTTCTAAGGCTATGAGAAGGTATATTGTTTTGTATAATATTGTAGAAATTGCATTGCTGGCAGAGGAATATGAAAGTTATAACCTATATCTACAAAAAATGATGAAAGTAGGAAAGTCGTTTAATATTGCAGGCGATAGTGATGTAGGTCATAACTTAGCACAGATGATCCTCGGTATAAAGGATAAGCGATTAGAGCAAAAACTTAAAGACTTAGTTCCTGTACAGATCCGTCAGAATAGGAAGGACTTATTAATATCTACATATTATGCACTCTCAAGTATAGCTACCGACAAAGGTGATGAGAAGGCTGCGCTAGCTTATTTACAAGAAAACAAAAAATATGTTTCTAATCTCTCTCAGAGAGCGATCCTATATAAGAGTATCTATGAGAATAGAAAATCTATTGGAGACAACAAAGTCGCTTTGGTTTATTTAGAAAATTATAACCTGTGTCAGGATACGATGTTTCTGGATGAGTCTCAGGCAAATGTAGATAGATTACAGGTAGAGTTGCAGACTATAGAAAAGGACTATGAACTGAAAATTAAAACTAGACAGAGAAATTATTTATTATCTGGTTTACTGCTTGTTTCCCTTTTTGGTCTCTTTGTTTTCTGGAACTTGAGAAAAAGAAATATGCTGAATGCTAAAATATTTGCTCAGCAAAAAAATATAGACAGACAACATATTACTCAGTTAGAAAATGAGAATAAAATATCTCGAAGTATAGCACTGTTAGAAGGACAAGAAACTGAACGGGCACGGATCGCTCAAGATCTTCATGATGGGCTAGGTGGTTTACTCAGTACCGTGAAAGTTCATTATGTCAATATAATAGATCAGGTAGATAAGCTCAAAAAAATAAAAGGATCAGGTAGGATAGAAAATATGATCGATGAGGCTTGTACGGAAGTTAGAAGGATATCTCACGACCTTATGCCTAATATTTTAAAGTTAGACGGTTTAAAAAGTTCTATAGAATCTATAGCTTTAGAATTGAGATCAGTACATAAGTTACATGTTGATCTGGATATAAGGAATCTGACAAAATTAGAAGACAAGAAAAAAGAAATATTTATATACAGGATTACACAGGAGCTTTGTAATAACATCGTAAAATATGCAAAAGCAGATAAGGTTTTAATTCAGTTACAGCAGTATGAAAAAGAAATTGTAATGCTGATAGAAGATGACGGTGTAGGATTTGTCTACGAAGATGTTATAAAGAAAAAGAGTCTAGGCTTGCAGTCTACTATTTCTAGAGTGGAATTTCTTAATGGAATCATAGATATAAATAGTAGTCCAGGGAAAGGAACTTCTGTAACGATTAACATTCCTATAGAAAAATAGATACATTGAGATAATTTACATAACCCACTTAGATTTACAATATGATTAATTTACTTATTACCGATGATCACAAACTAGTAGTAGAGGGATTAGAGCTCATGCTAGAAAGTGTTGAAGATATACATATAGTAGGTAAAGCGTATAATGGAAAAGAAGCCCTAGCAGTAATGTCTGATAATACAATAGATGTAATTTTACTAGATCTTAACATGCCGGTGATGAATGGTCTGGAAGTTTGTAAGAAGTTAAAGAAAACCAATTCTGATGTAAAGATAATAATCTTATCTATGATGAATGAGAAAAAACTTTTACATAAACTTATAGAGCTCGGAGCTTCAGGTTACCTACTTAAGAATAGTGGTAAGGAGGAACTTGTAGAAGCAATCAGAAATGTAAATAATGGGGAGAAACATTTTGAGAAAGATGTTCTCATGCAGATGCTAACAAACAAAAGTATTCATACAAATTCGTTCATACCTAAAATATCTAAGCGAGAAAAAGAAATACTAAAGCTAATTATGTCTGAATTGACCTCTCATGAGATAGGCGAAAAGTTATTTATAAGCCTAGGAACGGTAGAAACCCATCGTAGAAACCTCATTAATAAGTTAGGAGTTCGTAACACAGCGGGTATGGTGAAGAAAGCTATAGAGTACAGTCTTGTCTAAATAAGCTTAAATTGCGATATCTTCTATTTCAGGTTTTTTTCTTATGAGTGGATTTTCAGAGATAAGCGCTAGACCAAAAGTCAAAACACCTAGCCTACCTATAAACATCCATACGGCAATAATAAGCTTACTGCCGTCTTGTAGATCTGCCGTAATTCCTGTAGACAGTCCTACTGTGCTTAAGGCAGAAGACACCTCAAAGAGAATTTTTTCAAAAGGGAAGTTAGACTTTTCTACTATCAGAACCATCCAAGTGCCTATACTCAAGATCATCATGTAAAAAACAGTAGATGAGATAGCCAGATAAATATTAGATGCAGGGATTTCCTTGCTGAAGAAAGTTACGTGGCGCTTGCGTTTAAGAATGGCATTTAGTACAGCTAATAGAGCAGAAATAGATGTTACCTTTATTCCTCCTCCCGTTCCAGATGGTGAGGCACCTATTATCATAAGTACGATGATGATAAATATGCTTGCATAGTTAAGGGTACCTAGATTAAAATTATTAAAACCTACAGTTGTATGTGCTGATATACTCTGAAACATAGCAATTTTCATTCCTGTCCATCCTAGACTCGTAAGTGTAGTATCAGAAAGATAAATAGCTAGAGAACCAAATATCCAAAAACTGAAAGTTCCTAAAAGAATTATCTTAGAAGTAAGCGTTATAGATTTTCTTTTCCGGATAATCTTTAACCAGAAATCTAATAGAACGATAAAACCTATAGATCCTAATAAAGATAATACAAGTATAGTATTCGTAACGAAATTATTATATTGAAATGATATCATGGAGTCACTAAACAAACTAAATCCAGCCGTACAAAAAGCAGAAATACTATGAAAAATAGCATTCCATAAAGGGTGCTCTATTCCTTCATTCTGAAAACCTATGTAGAGAAATATGGCCCCAATAAATTCTATGAGAAAAGTAAAAATGAAAACACTATATATGAAATCTATCAAGGGATACTTACGAGGTAGATTAAATTCTAGCTTTAGCAAACGCGCTGATAGGCTAGGTAATTTTCTGCTTTGCTTAAGAATGATAAAAGAGCTGAGTGCCATATAGCCTATCCCCCCTAGCTGAATAAAAACTAAGCTTATTATCTGTCCTAGAATATTATAAGTTGCAGAAAAATCTGCTGGAGCTAGTCCCGTGGTACTCACTATAGATACGGAAAAGAAGATATGGTTTACAAAGGAAGTTTTCTCGTTCTGACATATAGGAAGTAGCAAGGCAACAAGACAGATTATGGAAAGTAAAAAATAGCCTCTGATAAGCAAAAATAATACAGACCTATCATCCTTTTTAGTACTCTGTAACCATTTTTTCATTCCCATAAACACTATTCGAGTAGTAAATACTTTTGTATTCTTAAGTTTAAAAGTACAATTTTACTTCTTAGAAAACAACCAATGTAATAGGCCCTCAGATTTCATCGCTCGGTTCCAAACGTCGTGCTTTCCATCTAGATATTCTGTATAGTAAACCTCACTATTTTTTTCTTTAAGTTCCTTGTAGATCGACCTCGATAGTTCTACTGGAACAACAGGGTCTTTAGCTCCATGAAAAATATGTAGGGGAACCTTAGAAATGTTTTCTGCAGCACCTAGATCACCACCTCCACAGATAGCGATCGCACCAGAAAAATCTATAAGATTTCTTGCAAGTAAGTCCAAGGTTCCAAAACCCCCCATAGACAGACCTGCAACATATTTTTCACTGATGAGAGGATCTGTTTCTAGCGATTGCAAAAGTTCTATCACAGCTTGCATCGGTTCCGTCGGATTTTCCTGTAAGGATGGAGTCCATATGTTTTCTGTGATATCTACATGGGCCCAGTACTTATTTTCTGGACATTGAGGAAATATTATGATCGATGGGTATAGGGCTTGTATAGAATCTGAAGATAGATATGTTGCTAGGTGCGCTAGTTGGCTAGTATTATCACTGCCTCGCTCTCCAGCTCCATGTAGAAAGCAGAGTAGGGGTACACTTTTGCCAACTTGGTATAATTTAGGAAAGTATATTCTATATTTTAGCATTTTGCCCGCAGTCGTTGTAAAGTTCTTTTTCTCGAACTTATCTTGTGTCGTTTCCATCAGCCTCGCGTTACCGCAGTGTACACAAAGCTGAGCTGAAAATAATAAGAGGAATAATTTCATATCTGTTTTTTATTTGATTCATCGTCATGTAGTGATCCAACAGTATAGTTTCCATTAGCTTGTTGGGCATAATATATGCTGTTATAATGAAATAGTCTAAAATACATTATCTAACTCATCTGGACTAAATTTTTTACCAAGAGAATCTAAACTATTTTCGATTTGATTAGATATAGTGATCTCGTAATACTATCAGATAGTACTATTTCTTATACCAATTCTGTTTTTAGATGACGCAAAAGGATTTAGAATGATTCAAAATGGATCAAGGCAAGAACGAGTGAGTTCGACGTAGTCGAATAAAGTACGAAAGTGTTTTAAATGAAAGAACCCTGCCTCATTGAATACGGCAGGCACAGCACGAAGCGGGCGGGCTAGCAAAGAACCCATAGGATCGGCGAGGCTTTATAACGAAGGAACATGAAGAACAAAATAAATAATTACCGTCATTCTAAACCAGAATTGGTATTACGGGTATGCAAAAGAGTTATTAGAAAATAAAATGCCCCAATACACGTCTGTGTATCGGGGCATTTTACTTTCCTTAGAGAAAGGATAGATTATTTAATCTTTCTCATCCTTATACTTAGTGGTGTAACCTCTAAGTATTCGTCCTCTCGGATATATTCCATAGACTCCTCTAAGGAGAACTGAATCTTAGGTGCAATCTTAGTTGCGTCATCTGCTCCAGAAGATCTCATATTCGTCTGTTTCTTTCCTTTAATAACATTAATTTCTAGATCGTTATCTCTGGTATTTTCTCCGATCACCTGACCTTTATATACTTGCTCTCCTGGATCGATAAAGAACTTTCCTCTATCCTGTAGTCTATCTATAGCGAAGGCAAGTGCTTGTCCTTGCTCCATAGAAACTAGAGATCCTTTATTACGGCTGTCTATATCTCCTTTGAGTGGTTCATATTTTAAGAATCGGTGTGTCATGATGGCCTCACCAGCACTGTTAGTAAGCATAGTATTTCTTAGTCCTATGAGCCCTCTTGATGGTATTTCGAACTCTAAATGTTGTACATCTCCCTTAGGTTCCATAATCTTAAGCATACCTTTTCTCTGAGTAGCCATCTCTATCACTTTACCAGAATATGTTTCCGGTACATCTACTACAAGAATCTCTATAGGTTCACATTTTATACCGTCTATTTCTTTGATAATAACCTCTGGCTTTCCGACTTGTAGTTCGTAACCTTCTCTTCTCATCGTTTCTATCAGAACAGATAGATGCAGAATACCTCTTCCATACACATTGAATTTGTCTTCGGTATCAGTAGCTTCTACTTTTAGGGCAAGGTTCTTTTCAGTCTCTTTGTAGAGTCTATCTCTGAGGTGTCTAGAGGTAACGAACTTTCCTTCCTTACCGAAGAAAGGAGAATTGTTAATGGTAAACAACATACTCATTGTAGGTTCATCTACTTCTATTCTTTTTAATGCTTCAGGATTTTCTAGATCGGCTATTGTATCACCAATTTCAAAATCAACTATACCTACTATAGCACAGATATCACCACTCCTCACTTCCGTAGTACGCAGTCTACCTAGTCCCTCAAAAGAGTATAACTCCTTAATCCTTACTTTTTTCTGGGAACCATCTTTTTTGATAAGCATATAGTCTTGACCTTCCACTAGATCTCCTCTGTATACTCTTCCGATCGCAATCCTACCCTGGAAACTAGTATAATCTAGTGAGGTAATCTGCATCTGTGGTGTGCCTTCATGATAAGGTGCCTCAGGAATATGATCCAGTACTGCTTGTAGTAATGGGAATATGTCCGATGTTTTTTTGTCATGATCAAAACTCATCCAACCTTGCTTGGATGAACCAAATAATGTTACAAAGTCCAGCTGATCTTCTGTACCTCCTAAGTTAAACATAAGATCAAAAACATCACTTTGGACATCCTCTGGGGTACAATTTTCTTTATCAACCTTATTTACCACAACGATAGGTTTAAGACCTAGCTCTAGCGCCTTTGTAAGGACAAATCTAGTCTGCGGCATAGCTCCCTCAAAAGCATCTACGAGGAGTAGTACGCCATCCGCCATTTTCAATACCCGTTCTACCTCTCCACCGAAATCGGCGTGACCAGGAGTATCTATGATATTGATCTTGACACCATTATATTGCACAGAAACATTCTTTGCCGTAATGGTAATACCTCTTTCTCTTTCTAGATCTTGATTGTCAAGAATTAGTTCTTTGACTTCCTTTCTAGTATCTATTGTCTTGCACGCATGTATAATCTTATCTACCAAGGTAGTTTTACCGTGATCTACATGGGCTACAATAGCAATATTTCTTATCGAATTCATTTCTCAAAAATTAGCCGCAAAGATGACTAAAAATTCGATAAGATGTGCGTTTATGATGTTTATATCTAAATTAAGTGGGATTATTCTACCTAGTGAAGTTTATAAAGCATTTATAGAGAAAGAATATATGCAGGGAGAGTCTATATCGTTTCTTAATATTCATCATTATTATTGATTACCCCTACCAAATCACTATCTTTAGATATACGAAATTTAGTGCTGTTATGAATTTAGATGAACTATGGATAGGGGATTGGGTTAAGATTGTAAATAAAGATGTAAAAGGTAAGTTTGATGGTAAAGGACCAGATGGGCAAGCGAAAATAAAAAATGGAAAAGAAATATATTTAGTGAAAGCTAGTGATATAGTAAAAATTCCGGATGAGCAAGTAGATGAATTGCCTATTCAGGACTCACATAAAAACCATAGTTCTTTATCATTAACAAAGGCTGTCTCATTTAAGAATGTTATAGACTTACATATAGAAAAGCTAGATCCGCATATGATTAATAGCTTACCAGGAAGAATATTAAAAGTCCAAGTAGAAAAATGTATGGCTTACATTGAGCAAGCAATAGAACTTAATATTCCGATAGTAACTATAATTCATGGAAAAGGAACTGGCTTGCTCAAGGCAGAAGTTGAACATATATTACATATGAACAAGAAGCATGTTCGTTTTACTTTTGTAAAAAACAATGGTGGCGCTCTGGAAGTATGGTTGCAGTAGGATTTCCAAATACAAATAATCTCCTACCATTGAGAAATTTTCCTGTTAATTCCTAAGGGCCAAATTATACCTGCATTTATTTTATACCATTTCTATTTTTAGATGACGGAAAAGGATTTAGAATTGTTCAAAATGGACCAAGGCAAGAAACGTAGGCGAACCCATAGGTTCGGCGAGGCTTTTTAACGAAGGAACATGAAGAACAAAATAAATAATTACCGTCATTCTAAACTAGAATTGGTATTACTTACAAATAACTGAACTAGTTTTCTGCTTTTTGTTCTGGAACTAACTCTATAGACGTACTACCTTAGATATAAATATTCTTCCACTAGCATCTACTATTTTTAATATGAATACGCCAGCGCCTACAGTAGAATTTATTTGTAAATGATTTTCTGAATAAATGCTTTCTATAAGTTGACCTGAAGGCTTATATAGATTAGCGGTTACAATATTCCCATGATCCACTTTTGACAGAATATGTATATCATTTACGAATGGATTAGGAAATATAATAAACTCAGAATCTAGAGGTGTAGTTGTACTGGATATAAGTTCATCGAAACTCCAGTCAGAAACTAATGGGAAATGATCCGAAGCATTTTCCGTATCTGATTTACTTAGATTATATAATAATAATTCATTCTGACTAAGCCCTTCAGTGAACAGTGAAAAATTATTCATATTATAGATAACTGATCCTGTATACATCACATAATCTAGTCTCCCTGGAAAGAAACTACTCTCCGGATTATACCAGGTGTAACTTGCGGGGGTTCCCGTTGTGGAGCTTATAAGATCTTCCAGGCTAGTATCATCCCAGTCTGGAAAAAAATCTGGTCCATTAGAACCATTGTTGATAATATCGCCATCACGCAGGCTATTTCTCTGTGAAGCAGGTCCCACTAGATTAGAATCTCCTACTATGAATATAGGTGTGTTTTCTTGTAGGTCAAAACTCAGTTGTCCCTCTTTAGCTTTTCTTACATATTGCAAGATATCATCTATCTCTTCTTGTCTGCTGACATTATTATTACAGCATGGAAGGTGTATATTTACAATGAGTACTTCTCGGCCATTCACATCTATCAGAAAAGCTCCATTTCCACTTATATAATCACCTCTCAGTATAGGATATCTGCTGACTAGGATGATATCGTTTCCTGCTTTATCATGGTACCAAGTCTCATCGTTTTCTGAGGGTAAAAAATCTTCAATAATATTTTTTGTCTGTTCAGAATTGTGATCGTATATTTCTTGGAACGCTATTACATCTGGAACCAAGGCTCGGAAAATTCTTTCATATGAGGCTCTTGCAGAATTCTCGAACAATCTATCTCGGAGTACATTATAACTCAGTAGTCTGAAGTCAGCATCTGGACTTTTATCTAGAGAAGTAATAGGAGGTGTAAATAGCATATCATTGTTTAGCGTGTAGCTTACGCCGCCGGAATTATTAGGTAACATATCACCATTGAAAACATCATTATCTAGACCTACATTTATACTTCCACTTATAAAGACGCCATTGTTACCTAGTGCAAGTTCCACTGTAATCTCAAAAGTTTTAGATGATACGGTAGGGGAGACAACCAGACCTACTTCAGCATGATTTATATTTATAGAACCTCCATTGACATTGACATAACCATTCCTATCTCCAAAATAGAAACTGAATTCTGAACCTAAGCCATTTTTTTTGTATCCTGTATTGGCGTTCTGATCTACATCTATGAAAAGAGATAGATTATTGTCAGATTGTAAATTGATTTCTTGTGATAGATCTATTCTTATATAAAGATATTTATCATCATTATGCATCCATAATCTTTCTATATCTGGTCCATTGATCTGGTCTCCTATTTCTTCTTCTACTATATAACTAGATTTCCAGTCAGTTACTTGCTCGTCCAGAATTATTTGTCCAGATAGGAAAGAACAAGTTAAACTGAATAAGAATGTTATGTAAATATTATAGTATCGCATTTTTACAAAAATACGCTTTTGGGTTTAGTATATGTGTGCATAGTATAATTAATATTTAGGAAAGCTTAACAATTGTCAGAAGATATATGGGTTTCTTGTAACACTCTCTTAAGGTTCATGTTAAGCTTAGGTCAAAGTAGTGGTAAAGTCTAGCATGTCTGCAATAATAGTTTCATATTAAAAGGGAAAGCTGTTTTAACTAACCATTAAAATTCCAACTATGAAAATTTTTATTTACATAACAACTGTTGTAATTGCACTAAGTTCTTGTAAGTCTGTGGAGAAGATGGTCGAGCAAGGTAAGTACGACGAGGCAATAAGCTATTCTACTAAGAAGTTGCAAGGTAAAAAGGACAAGAAAACAAAATATGTCAAAAGTCTAGAAGATGCATTCTCTAGAGTCCATGCTAAAGATCTAAGAAGAATAGAGTTTTTAACAACTTATAATCAGCACGAAAACTGGGATAAGATCTACGACGTCTATGATAATATCAGAAAAAGACAAGCGTATATATATCCATTACTACCCCTAGTAAGTGAGGATGGTTATCAGGCGAATTTTAACTTTGTCAAGGTAGATGAGAAAATGAAAGAAGCGGGAGATATGGCTTCAGAATATTATTATTTGCAAGGGAAGAGCTACCTAGAAGATGCAAGGAAAGGGGACAAGATGGCGGCACGGTATGCAGTGAATAGCTTAGAAAAAATAGAACGATATCAGTATGACTATAAGAATAAAAATACCTTGTTAGATGAGGCATATTATAAAGGAACTTTACGAGTATTTGTAAAAATGGAAAACGAATCAGATGTATTCATTCCTAGAAGATTCGAGGAAGAGGTATTAAATCTTTCGGTAAAAGATCTTAACGGTATATGGACAGAATTCTATACAAGTAATCCTAAGGATATTCCTATGGATATCGTAGCTAAGTTATACTTAGATGTATTAGATATAAGTCCGGAGAGAGAGTCAATAAGGCAGTTTATAGAATCTAGAGAAATTGTGCAAGGAACTCGCATTGTACAGGATGTCAGTGGAAACAATGTAGTAGATAGTCTAGGTAACTTTGTCTACGAAGATAATCTGATCACTGTTCAGGCATTTGTGACAGAAATATTCAGAGAAAAAGAAGCTGTTGTAATAGGTCAGATAGAGATGAGAGACTTGGAAACGTCAGAAAAACTTTATAGTAGTCCTATCAGAGTCAGTGCAGCATTTGACGACTATGCTTGTAATTTTACAGGTGACCAACGGGCAGTGAGTACGAATACGTTAGCAAGAATCAAGTCTTACCCCGCTCCATTTCCGACTGATTACGATATGACGATGATCGTTGCAGAGGATCTAAAAGATGAGATGAAACAGGTGTTAAAAAAACAGATACTATAAGCTGATGCTCTAGTAAGCTTGCGGATTATGAGCTGTATCTATAGCGAATCTACTTTGTTCAACTCTAGAAATAGATAATGTAGATATATTGTAACGACGTGTGGCTTGTACTGTAGAGTTAGCGCAAGGATATCTATCCTATATTTGTTCTATCAAATGATTCTATTGCTGGTAATGCGTCAAAAGAAATCAAGAAGTTAAAAAAAATAGTAAGCTTGATGTCTTACTAATTAAAATAAAGGGTGTTTTATAAAGCCGCTAAAAAAAATTAGCGGCTTTTTTTTATGCCATCATCCCATGCCTACACCAGTCTATTAGTGCGTAAACCTAAAAACCTAGCTGCAGCTTTAGATAAACCAGAATTGGTATATTCATTGAGACACCATGATTTCTGGAAGATTAAGGTTTACTAATTACGATATATTAAGCGAATTAGAATAAACAGTAAATTTTTGCGGCACTTGTAGGCTTTCTGTAGTCTTTAGTTGGGACTTATGTAGAGATATAAGAAATAAAATGAGGCTATCTTTACATTATAATTCATTTGCTGGTAATGCGCCAAAAGAATTTTACAAAATACAAATTAAGGTAAGCTGTTAACTTACCTATAAAAATAAAGGGTGTTTAAAAAAAAAAGGCTGTCTTAACAAGACAGCCTTTTTTTATTATTGCTTTGTTTTAAATTTTTCCTTTATTAGTTCAGGATATTTAGAAAGTACCTTTTCGACTTTAGGTCTACTTACATTCGACACATAGGATTGGGATGGATTAAGCTCGTAAAAGTTCTGATGATACCCCTCAGCTACCCAGAACTCTGTATATTTATCAACCTCAGTTATAATAGGGTTTTTGTAGACTCCTTTCTCATTCCATTTGGCAATTGCCGCATCTATTGCAATCTTTTCATCATCCGTTCTGTAATATATTCCCGACCTATATTGTGTGCCCCTATCTGGCCCTTGTCGATTAAGTGTTGTAGGGTCATGAGCGATAAAAAATACATCTAAGAGTGTTTTGTAATCTATCTTAGTTTTGTCGTAATATATTTGTATTGCTTCTGCATGTCCAGTGGTTCCAGTACCTATTTTCTTATACGTAGGACTAGGGTCCTGTCCAGCAGAATATCCACTTATTACATCTACTACACCTTCTATTCGCTCAAAAGCAGCTTCAGTACACCAGAAACATCCTCCGGCAAACGTTGCAACTCCATATTGATTGTAGGTGTTTTGATCGATATAATCATTAATCTTTATCACCCCATGATCCAGTGCAGGATAAGTAGCTTGACCTTCCAACGGTGATTTTACAGATGCTTTCTGACTGCAGGATATACTAAGCATAAGTAATATGATGATGCTTATTGATGATAGATTTTTCATTAGCTATATATTTTGGTACGTATACATAAAAAAAAAGCAAGCCTAATTGTTCAGAGACTTGCTTCTTTTATATTATTATTAAAAGATCTTATTGTCTAGTAAACGTGATAGGACAATCTATGGTGGTAGGAAGAATACTAGCTGATATTACAAGTCTTACTTTTATTTCATCTTCGGATTCTTGTACAATATCTCCATTAACGACAGCTGCAATACCCATAATTTCTAATTGTCTCTCATCTAGATCTATCGTTTCATTATCAGATCCTAGTGTTCCGTTCCCAAAAACATCAAACTCTGTATCGGGAGCAGAAATCATAACTTTGGAAATATTATCCTCATCCTTAGAGATCGTTAGATTAATTTCTGTGCCACAAAGGTCTGGAGCAAAAATGCAAATTCCAGAACAATCTAACTCACCTGACCAGTTACCTATAAACTTTTCTCTAATTTCTACATCGCAATTATCTCCTTGGAAGCCTTCAAAACATTCACAATCTCCTGTTGTACAAGTTCCATTCTCGCAGGTATCACAAACACAAGTTCCGTCTACGCATTCTCCTTTTACACACTCTACACCTTTGCAAGGTTCATTATCACAAGATGAAATCATTAGTACGACAAGTAATGGTAAGAATAATAGTATTTTTTTCATTGTTAGATTTTTCTATTTAAAAATTTGTAAGGAAAGGTATCTGTATGGCACCTTCTATTGTAAATATAATAGGTTTTAGCCCTAATTCTTATCCAAATAAACGAATAATTGGCTGTATCTGTGATTTGTTATGTGTTAAAGTTCAGTTTTATAAATTCTTTCTCTTGATGCGCTTGCAGGTAGTGCACGAGATCATAGTAGACGATAAGCTGTTTACACTGTTTTCCATGAGGGATTAATCTCGCCCTTGTAGGTGTAGTAGTTCTTCATAGTCTGGAATCCAGCAGATATACTTATCGGATCTATACCTTTCTGCATTTGTATAGTACATATGTCATACATAACGGCAAAGTGCTCTGAGAATATCTTGTATTTTTTCCAGATGGGTATCGATCGGTCATAGATATGCGTTGGTTCAGAGGCTGCTCCGTTTAGTTCTATGACTTTGTAGTTTATACCTTGCTTAAGTTCTTCTATGCTATTATATTTTATATCAAACCTACCATAGTTTATATCGGAGTGACTCCCGATAATAGACTGGATCAGCGATTTCATCTCCATGTCTATAAGATGGTTCCCACTATAGAATGCTGTCCCTCTGCTGTGATTGCCTATAGGCTCTAACATACTAATTTCTCCCGAATTAAGAATTTTCTCTAATAGGTCTGTATTGGTTTTTTCTAGCCTATCCAGCTGTAGACGCCCATGAAAGTTTTCTCGGAGTAACTGCCTTACCGTACTTTTCCCATTACCCGTAATACTTAGAAAATCTTTGAGACATACTGAGCTTATTGTAATGTCGGTTTTTCCAGGCAGTTTGTAAAAGAAAATACCTATTTCGTTAGGTAACTGGATATATTCTTGAACGATATAATCCAGATGGTTTGCATCTAGGTATTGTTCCCATTCTTCTAGCGTATTTATCTTTTCTACAAGTAAGCCCCTTTCACCTATATCTGGTTTCATGATAAGCGGAAAAGAAAATTGGTGGTCATTAAGAAAAGCTTGTTTGTCCAGATTCTCTTGTTTTTCTTTTGACAGAAAAACTGTTTTAGGAATAACAGATAATGGAAGTTTGTTTAGGATATTCATCTTCGAGGCACCCATCATTGCACTATTTTCAAATGCTGGATTGACATTAGAAAAGTAGAAAAGCCTTCTAGCCTTTAAACTATAGTATAGACCTATCAGGATAAGCGGGACAACAGAAATCCAGAAGGGCCAGAATTCCCAGTATCTGCATCTGCACCATATTTTCTTTAGGCTGTTCAGTGTATTTGTAATTGTGTTAGTTAAAAATAGAACTAATCTCCGAATGATACGCCTATCTTACGAGCTGTTTTTATAAGATAATGACTAGGGTCTACGTGATTGTAATCTTTTATGGCGTCTTTTATGGTCACCTCTGTAAGTTGATGGTTCTTGTAAGAAACCATATTTCCATAAGATTCTTGTTGTACCATTTCGAAAGCCTTTACACCCATTGTTGTGCCTAGTATTCGGTCAAATGCTACCGGTGTTCCTCCTCGTTGGGTATGCCCGAGTATAGTTGTTCTTACCTGAGGCTTACAACCATTAGCTTCTAGCTGTGCTCTGAGGATATTACCTACGCCACCGAATTTGATATTAGCATCTCCATCAGAAGCTTCTTCGGCAATAATATGTCCATTGACAGATCTAGCTCCTTCTGCAATTACTATATTTACAAATCCCTTTCCTTTCTTATATCTTTTGTTGATCTTGCGTATGATGGTATCGATATTGTAAGGTATTTCTGGAATGAGACATATCTCGGAACCACCAGCCAGTGCCGTATGTAGAGCTATCCAGCCAGCATCTCTGCCCATCACCTCCATAATAATAACTCTATGATGACTCTCTGCCGTAGTTACTAATTTGTCAAAACTATCTGTTGCAATCTGAACAGCCGTACTGAATCCAAAGGTAAGATCTGTAGCGGATAGGTCGTTATCTATAGTCTTAGGAACACCTATGATATTCATTCCTTTTTCATATAAGGCTTGAGATATTTTCTGACTGCCATCACCTCCTATATTGATCGCTGCTTCGAAGCCTAGAGACTTAAATTTAGTGATCAGATCATTGGAGATATCTCTTGACTGCCATTCGCCTTCGTCATCTTGGTAGGGAAACTCTAGTGGATTTCCTTTGTTAGTCGTTTTGATAATGGTCCCTCCCTTTACATGGATGCCGCTCACTTTTTTATTAGTAAGCCTTACGATCTCCGTAGGTTCTTTTATAAGTCCATTAAACGCTTCTATACTGCCATGCACATCCCATTCACCACTAGTTTTAGCTGCTTTCACTATGCCTCTAATCACCGCATTCAGTCCCGGGCAGTCTCCTCCGCCAGTACATACGAGTAGTTTCTTCTTTTCCTTTTTTCTATTCATACTATAAATGTAAAAATGATTTTCTAAATCTAGATATTCTTAGGCTTCTAAAGCTAAGAGTTTCTATAGCGAGGTTTGATAATTCCTTGAGATATTTTCATTTCAAGCTTTAATCTTAGAACCTCGTAATGAGGTATATAATGCCATTTAATAATGTGGGATTTACTATACTTGTGAATATTTTTATGTAAATTATTCTACTGATGGCGATTGCAATTCTGTTTAGTTCTAAAGACCCGATGCCCTGGAAAGAAGTATTAGAAAATAAATTACAAGAAGAGGTCTATATACATCCCGTGGATCATCATGTCAAAAAAGATATTAATTTTTTGATCTGCTGGAAGCCACTTCCTGGATCAATAGAAAGGTACGAAAACGTAAAAGTGATCCAATCTATAGGAGCAGGAATAGATCACCTGTATATTGAAAATACCATCTCAAAAGAAATAATAATAACCAGAATAAAAGACGAAAAACTCCTAGAGGATATGTACGAATATGTTCTAGCAGTAATTCTTGCTCATATTAAAAATGTCAATCAGTATCATCAAGATAAGATTATAAGTAGATGGAAACCTATTAGCTATAAACGTATAGAAGATACTACCGTTTCTTTTCTAGGTCTAGGATATCTAGGTGCTGGTGTAGCAGTGAGATTGCAGAACATGGGGTTCAGAGTCCAAGGATGGGCGTCCAGTGTTAAACATATCCAGCAAGTCAAAACATATATTGGAGACAATGGATTACAGGAAATGCTATCTAGTACAGATATATTAATAAACTTACTGCCCCTAACTCAGAAAACAGAAAATATTCTAAATAGAGCCTTGTTTTCACAACTTAATAAGGCTTACCTGATTAATGTAGGTAGAGGGCATCACTTAGTAGAGGAAGACCTTATCGCCGCATTAGATGAAGAAAATCTTATAGGTGCTTGCTTAGATGTATTTAGAGATGAGCCACTACCTGCGGATCACCGTTTCTGGAAGGATGACAGACTTTCCATTACGCCACACGTATCTGGCATAACCGACAAGCACTCAGTAGTTACACAGCTTATAAAAAATTATAGAAACATGCAACAAGGAAAACCAGTTGACCATATGGTGAATCTCGAGAAAGGTTATTAGCAGCAACCTCCTCCATCGTAAAAGAACGTAGATTCCGATACGAATATATCTTCATCTAATCTACTTAGTGCGCTACCTGTTTTGTCACACACAGCAATAGGCTGGTTCTGTAATAATACATGACCATTCTTATCGTCGAATTGGTTCTCACCACCATAGTATATAGCTGACTTACCAGTAAAGATACAAGGACCATCTTCCGGCATAGGGTCTTTTATTGCAGCAACCTCTACGGATTCTATATATATGGTTTGAGCTGTATCATAATGTTTTGGGTCTAATATTCGGTACGGTCTTTTAGCTCTTATCTCTACAGTACCGAATCCTATATCCGTTATCATTTGGAGATAGTCATTTAGCGGGATAGACCCACTGAGACACAAGGCTCTAAGTGTCTCGTCATTCTTAAGGTTTTCTGGCATAATCTGTTCGCATACAGGATCTGATAAGATGAGTCTTCCATGTGGCTTCAGGACTCTATACATTTCTTTAAGTGCCTTTAGGAGATCTTCTTTCTCAAAAATATTGAAAAGGCAATTCTGAGCAGCGACATCTATACTGTTATCTTCTATAGGGAGGGCTAGCGCATCTCCTTTTCTTAAGTCTATAAAGTCTCTCTGGAACCATCCATTTGTTTTTTCCGCCTCATAGAGATTTTTGTCACAAGCTTCTAGCATCTCATCTACAACATCTAGACCGATGACTCCACCCTTATTTCTGTTGAAATAAGAAAATTGCAAAAGCTCCATTCCACCGCCTACACCAACGTACAAGATCTTTGGATTTCTTGATAGGTCTCTAGGATTTACTGTAGAGCCACATCCATAATTCATCCGTAACATAATGTCTGGCATATGTAGATCTGGAAGTTCCCAGACTGGAGTTGTAGTACAACACAGACCTACATCTGGAGTTTCTGCAGCTTTCTTGTATACATCTTTAGTAGTCTCTAAGTAACTTGCGCTCATGATTCTCTTTTTTAAGTGCTGCAAATATATTCCCTTTGCTATAAATTAATTGTATTAGCCATAACATATTGAATGTTCTAGACATCTTTTTTAGAAATGATATTTTTTAAGGAAAAAACTTAAGATAACAGTGCAGTCTAGAAACCGAACAATTCATCCAGATAAGATTCTCTAGTGGCGGGACTGTATGTATTATTACATATACCATCAGTAGAATGCATGATAGATAGACAGGTGCCGGTAGCATCAGTTTCATCTCTATGAGATCTCCCTATTACACAATGGCCTAGTTCGTGGTACATTAAAAATTCTCTGCGCAATTCACTCTGAGTAGACCAGTAGATAGCATCTATGGAAATACTATTAGGAATATCCTGATTTCTGAAGCACTGTCCTGCCACACCAGCATTAGGTATTCTGTTAAACTGTGCGGTGATAGGATTAGTTGTGTAGTCTATATTTATTCCTCTTGCAAGACCCGCAGCCTGAAATGCGTCTACGTAAGGTTGTAGTTCACTGTCAATAGCTGATTCAGTATCGTCATTACAAGACAACATGGACACTAATAACAATCCTATAAATAACCAATATGTAGAAAAACTTTTCATTTTATAATTTTGTATGGATAAATCCCATATACAGTAAAGTACAAAAGTGCATAATTAGTTTACGAAAAGCTTGCAAATTATATTGTTCGTCTACATATTATATCACAGTTAAGGTCGTACTAACGTAATAAATATAAATATTTATGGCTTATTTGTCAATTTTCGCTTATGATATTTTACCGAGATACTTTCTTAAGAGGGGAGGAGATATTAAATGTAAACAAACAGAAATAAAAAGAAAGAAACGGGTAGAGCTAACCGTTGAGATTTCCAATAATTCTGATATATTTACTGAAGAAGTAATGCAAAAATATGTCAAACCTATAGGCTCAATTCCTATATTATACCAATTTTGGTTTAGAATGACGGTAACTATTTATTTTGTTCTTCATGTTCCTTCGTTAAAAAGCCTCGCCGAACCTATGGGTTCGCCTACGTTTTTTGCCTTGATCCATTTTGAACAATTCTAAATCCTTTTCCGTCATCTAAAAACAGAATTGGTATTACTGAATTGCGAATCTAAAGATATAATGAAATTGGATAATTATAAGCACGGAAAAGTAAGCGTTTCTTTTGTTATCGACAAGGGCACAATTTCAACGTATAGTATTAGACGTGACAAGGTAAATAATAAAAGAAAGTTAGATCTCCTATAGGAACCGTTTTTCCGTCCAAAGATCTATAGATTTAGGGACAGTAAAATATAGGACATATCTAATTACTGCAAAATAAAGTACTGTGAACAAAAAAGAAATAAAATGTACCTCTTAGGATTAGATGTAGGAAGTTCTTCTGTGAAAGCTGCCATAGTAGATGCCTCTTCTGGTAAGGCACTTTCTTTAGTTCAGCAACCTGCTGTAGAAATGGGAATGATTTCTAAATTTCCTGGCTGGGCAGAGCAGCATCCAGAAGTCTGGTGGACGAATACAGTGACAGCTATAAAGAAAGCTATAGGAAAAGCAGGAATAAACGGAACAGACATTGCAAGTATAGGAATAGCCTATCAGATGCATGGATTAGTATTAGTAGATGATCAGCTCAGCGTCCTTCGACCAGCCATTATATGGTGTGATAGTAGAGCCGTAGAGATCGGTCAACATGCTTTCGATGCCCTAGGAAATAATCACTGCCTGTCTAATTATCTTAACTCTCCAGGAAATTTTACTGCTTCTAAACTAAAGTGGGTGAAGGAGAATGAGTCTGATCTGTTTAGTAAAATCCATAAGGTATTATTACCAGGCGATTATATAGCAATGATGCTATCTGGAGTTTGTAAATCTACGATCACTGGACTATCAGAAGGTATCTTTTGGGACTTTCAGCAACACAGTATTGCGGAAAATCTTTTAGATCACTATGGCATCAGTAAAAGTATATTACCATCTCTGGTGCCTAGCATAGGCTTGCAAGCTAAAGTGAAATCTTCTGTTGCCCAAGATCTGGGTTTATCTAATAATATTCCAGTTTCTTATAGGGCGGGTGACCAGCCTAACAATGCTTTGTCTCTAGGAGTTTTACAGCCTAATCAGGTGGCGGCTACAGGAGGGACGTCTGGAGTAGTATATGGAGTGGTTGATAAGCTCATATACGATAATGAGTCTAGGATTAATAGTTTTGCGCATGTAAATCATACAAAGAAAGATCCAAGAATAGGGGCACTGCTTTGTATTAATGGAGCTGGTATACAATACGCATGGATGAGAAAGCATATAGCCCGAGAAGGTATAGCTTATGCTGATATGGAGAAAATGATAAGTGATATTCCTGTAGGATCTGATGGTTTACGAATTTTACCATTTGGGAATGGAGCAGAAAGGATGTTTAACAATAAGGACGTAGGCGCTCAAATAAATAATTTGCAGTTTAACAGGCACGATGGGTCACATTTATGTAGGGCTTCACTAGAGGGAATTGCATTTTCTTTTATCTATGGTTTTCAGCTGCTCAAGGATTTAGGTCTAGATCCTGAAATTGTAAAAGCAGGAAACGATAATCTATTCCAGTCTCCTGTTTTTTCGACTACCATAGCAAGTTTGCTGGACATAGAGATAGAGCTTGTCAATACTAGTGGTGCGATAGGCGCCGCCAAGGCAAGTGGTGTAGGCGCTGGCATTTATGCTACGATAGAAGAAGCAGTAGGTAAGATAAGTATTGATAAGAATTTTTATCCTGACGCTCATACTGAGGCATATAATGATGCTTATCAGCTGTGGAAAATAGATGTAGAAAAACTTATAGAAAATTAATAAAAACAATAATATAGATGGAATATTTTAAGGGCATATCCAAGATACAGTATGAGGGAAAAGAATCTAAAAATCCATTTGGATTCAGATGGTACGATGAGGATAGACAGGTGGCAGGAAAAAGTATGAAGGAGCATTTTCGTTTTGCTGCTTGTTACTGGCATAGCTTATGTGGCGGCGGAGGCGATCCTTTTGGTCAACCTACAAGATATATGCCCTGGCTCACACAGTCATCTGATCCTTTGCAGCAAGCTAAGGATAAGATGGATGCAGCTTTTGAATTTTTCAATAAATTAGGCGTTCCTTATTATTGTTTTCACGATATAGATCTCATCGATGAGGGTGATTCTATAAAAGAGTATGAGCATCGCATGCAACTAATAACAGATTATGCTCAAGAGAAGCAAAAAGCTACAGGAATGAAATTACTATGGGGAACTGCTAATCTTTTTACTCATCCACGCTACATGAATGGTGCTAGTACGAACCCAAATTTTAAAGTAGTAGCAAGAGCCAGTGTACAGATCAAGAATGCTATCGATGCTACGATAAAACTAGGTGGTGAGAATTACGTTTTTTGGGGTGGAAGAGAAGGATACATATCTCTTATCAATACGGATATGAAGCGAGAGCTGGATCACCTAGCGCAGTTCCTGACGATGTCTAGAGACTACGGTAGAAAAAATGGATTTAAGGGGAAATTCCTCATAGAGCCCAAGCCGATGGAACCTTCTAAACATCAATATGATTTTGATTCAGCGACCGTTATAGCTTTCTTAAGAGCGTATAATCTTATGGATGATTTTGCTCTAAACCTAGAAGTAAACCATGCTACGCTTGCTGGTCATACAATGGAACACGAGATGACTGTTGCGGCTAATGCAGGTCTACTAGGAAGTATGGATGCTAATAGAGGAGACTACCAGAACGGGTGGGATACCGATCAGTTTCCGATAGACATCTATGAGCTTACACAGATGATGATGGTCTTCTTAGAGCATGATGGATTTACTTCAGGGGGTATTAACTTTGACGCTAAGATTAGAAGAAATTCTACGGATCTAGAGGATCTATTTATTGCTCATATATCTGGTATGGATGCTTTTGCTAGAGCACTCGTCATAGCTAATGATATATTGACAAATTCTGAATATTCTAAATTGAAGAATGGCAGATATGAAAGTTTCGATACTGGAGAAGGTAAAAAATTCGAAGAAGGTATACTTTCTTTAGAAGACCTATATCAGTTAGCATGTAAAAATAATGAACCTACAGTAATTAGTGGAAAACAGGAGTTATTTGAGCAATTGATTAATATGTATATATAAAACCATTTCTATTTTTAGATGACGGAAAAGGATTTAGAATTGTTCAAAATGGATCAAGGCAAGAACGAATGAGTTCGACGTAGTCGAATAAAGTACGAAAGTGCTTTAAAGGAGAGAACCGCGAAAGCGGGCGGGCTAGCAAAGAACCCATAGGTTCGGCGAGGCTTTTTAACGAAGAAACATAAAGAACAAAATAAATAATTACCGTCATTCTAAACTAGAATTGGTATAGGTAGCGTGAATATTTGCTTCTACTGATTTATAGATAGAGTATAGTGGCTGAAGTAAAGGCCTTGCAACCTTGCCTCAGCCACTGTTCCTTCTAGCTTATTTTGATTTGGGGAAACTCGGTCTCACCTCTACTTTGCTAGGCAGTGTTCTAGCTGGCATTTTGAGTAAGTTCACAACTATATCTCCTATATCTTCTGGTTGTATCTTCCATGCATCTTCCTCTGATGGGGTATTATCATTGAAGTATGTTGCAACACTTCCAGGCATAATCGTACTTACTTTAACACCTTGTTTCCTAAGATCTAGCATGATCGCTTGGGTAAATCCTACGAGCCCAAACTTGCTAGCATTGTAAGCGGCACCTCCTGCAAAAAAGTTGGTACCCGCTAGACTGGCAATACTGATAATGTATCCTTCTGATTTTTTCACCGCATCTAAAGTCGCTTTTACACTATTAAATACACCAGTAAGATTGACATCTATTACATCATTCCATTGCTGATGACTCATCTCGTCTATAGAGGCAAAGTGACCGACACCTGCATTAGCTATAAGTGCATCTATGCTTCCCCATTTAGCTGTTACACTATTGCTAGCTTTTTGCATCGCGGCATAATCTCTGACATCTGCTTCTAAGCCGATCACATCAGCATTATATTTTTCTGATAACTCAGCTGCTACTTCTTGTGTTGACTGGAGATTTCTCCCTGTAATCGCTATTTTCATATCTTTCTCTAACATGGCCTTAGCAACACCCAGCCCTATACCCTTCGTTCCTCCTGTTATGACACCTACTTTATTCTCTAGCTTATTCATCTATATTTTATTACGTAAATTAATGTATAATACCATTTCTATTTTTAGATGACGGAAAAGGATTTAGTATTGTTCAAAATGGATCAAGGCAAAAAACGTAGGCGAACCCATAGGTTCGGCGAGGCTTTTTAACGAAGGAACATGAAAAACAAAATAAATAATTACCGTCATTCTAAACTAGAATTGGTATTAAATTCCATTTTATTAACTTGAAATTACTAGATAATGTTCTATCGGGAATCGATATATCGATATAGAGAAGAGGAAGATGAATAAGCCCTTCTTAATTTGAAACTATACTGAAAAGAAAAAAGTTATAATATCGTTATGTAATAAGTAAGTTTCTTACATCTTATAGATACACAGAATGCTTATTATGATATTTAAAAATAAATGGATGAAATATTATCAGTTGCCCACAGTCTTGATTTTAGTGACCGTGATGTTTAGCTTATTAGGATTTACAGATAAGAATATGAAGGATTATAAAACCTACTGGAAAGAAGTTGCAGCTCTAGAGCAGAAGAGATTACCTGCTTCGGCGCTAGAGCTAGTAGAGGAAATATATAAGAAAGCCCAAGAGGAAAATAATCATGTCCAACTTACAAAGTCCTTTATTTATAAGGCTAAATATACACTAGCACTGAATGAAGATGGCTACGATCAGGTGGTCCTATTGTTTGAGCAAGAAATAAGTTCTGCTAAAGCGCCTAGAAAGCAAGTATTACAATCGATATTAGCCAGTATGTATTCTGGTTATCTACAGAGTAATATGTACGCAATTAACCAACGGACAGATCGTGCAGAAAAGAATAATAAAGATTCCAAAACTTGGTCGGTGAGAGCTTTTCATACCCGTATTTCAGCACTCTATAAAGCATCTATTGCAGATCCTAATAACACAAATTATCCAGTGGCTGATTACAAAGAAATATTGACAGCCTACAATACAGAATTTAAAGAATATATTCCAGAGCTATACGATGTACTAGTTAATAGAGCCTTAGAGTATTTCAAAAATCCTAATAGCTATGTTACGGATCCTGCTTATAAGTTCTCTATTAATGATCCTATTTATTTTTCTAATGTTGATGCTTTTGTAGGTCATAAAATTGAGAATAAAGATACAAGTTCCTTGCTCCGAAATGCCATTGACATATATCAAGAAAAACTTAGCTGGAACAAGAAAAAGAGTAAGTCACTTGCGCTTGCGGAGACTAATATTTCTAGGCTAGATTTTGTATATCAGAATGCTATAATGTCAAATAAAGAAGAATTATATCTGGATGCTTTACACATTCTGGAAGACAATTATAGATCTATGCCGCAGTATGCTGATGTTATGTATAGACTAGCTAATTATTATGTGCAGAAAGCTAATACGTATAGAAGTCAAGGTAAATATATTGGACCTAATGATTATTATGTCAAAGCTAAGAGCTTTTGTGAAAAAGCAATCTCAGCATTTCCTAAGACTGAGGGTTCTAATGGATGTAGAGGTATCTATAATAATATTCTAAATAAAGAAATTTCTTTTTCTGGAGAATTTGTTCATCCCACTAACAGCTCTGCTTTAATATCTGTAAGAACAAGGAATATAGAGCAAGTATATACTAAGATAGTTCGATTGTCAGAAGCAGAAACAGAGAAATATTATAGGGACAGAGATCATGATAAAAAATTGTCATTCCTACTCAGTAGAACAGAGGTAGATAACGACAGGGTGGCATTGCCCGATAATAGTAAGCACTATGCTGTGAATGCAGAGATAGCCTTGCCAGGATTACCTAGTGGCATGTATGCACTAATTATCTCTGATGGAGAAAGATTTTCGAATAGTAAAAATGGGATAGCCGCAGAAATTTTCCACATATCGGATCTTGCTTATGCAGTGGAAAGTAGAGATTCGTACCTGCATGTTATCGTGACAGATAGAGTCTCTGGAGCAGCTCTAAATAATGTAAGTATAGATATATCTAAGCAGTACTACGATAGAAAAGAACGTAGACAGCTTACTAAAGAGTTAGACGTCATAAGAACAGATATGGAGGGTGTCGCTCAGTTTAAGTTTCCCAAGGATAAAAACACAAGGCTAAGTCTGCGATTACAAAAAGGAGAGGATATTCTTAGCCTACAACATGCACATAATAATAATAATTATCAGTCTAGTGTAGATAGGAGAACCATCTTTCACATATTTACAGATCGAGCAATATATAGACCCGGGCAGCTCATTTATTTTAAGGCTCTAGCAACTAAAAATAACAGTGAGGGGATGCCAGAAATTTTACCAGATACAGAAGCAACAATAAGTCTAAGAGATGCAAATAACCAAGAGGTGCAAAAACTGCAACTCAAGACGAATGCCTATGGAAGTTTGTCTGGTAGTTTTACAGCACCAGCTGACGGTCTCAAAGGTAGGATGAATCTTCAAGTCGTATCTGAAGGAGGAAGATCCAGTAAGTCGGTAAGTGTAGAAGAATATAAGCGACCTAAGTTCTATGTAGAAATAGATAAACTTACGGAAGCCTATCAGCTCAATGAAAATATTACAACAAACATAAAAGCAAAAACCTATGCAGGCAGTAATCTGGATGGAGCTGATGTAAAGTATCGTGTGACAAGAAGCAGTACATTTCCATACTACAGCAGAGGTGGATGGATGCCATATTACAATACCCAAGAAATGGAAATAATGAATGGAGAGGGTGTCCTAGATGCAAGCGGTTCATTCGAAATAGTTTTTTCTGCCTTAGCGGATGAGCAAATAGATAAGAAATACAAGCCATCGTTTAACTACAGAATAACGGCGGATGTTACAGATCTCAATGGAGAAACACAATCTACTGTAACGAATGTGAAAATAGGATATCAGTCCATTTTGCTGAGCACTAATTTATCCCAAGAAATGGATATAGAAGCAATAGATTCTATACTTGTTAATGCTAAAAATTTAAACGGTACAGCGCTAGATGTAGAAGGTAAGTTGACAATATACAAGATGATATCGCCAGCAGGGATATATAATAAGCGCTACTGGAATTTCCCAGATACCATACTAATCTCCGAGGCTGAATTTGCTAGAAATCATACTCATTATAGTTATAATAAAAATCAAGATTATAGTGACTGGAGGCAAGGAGGACAAGTTCTAAAAGAATCATTTGTAACGCCAGAAAATGCAAAAATTGACATAAAGAATAGTCTTGCTGCGGGTGTCTACAAAATATTATTAGAGACTACAGAAAAGGATGGATCTACTATAGCACAAGAAGAATATGTAATCATAAAGGATCATGGAAATGGTGCGTTTCCTAATCTGCAACATCTCTTTGTCAAGGAGTTAAAAACAGATTATCAACCCGGAGAAGTAGTTCATCTAGAGCTAGGTGTTCCTAAACAAACGATCCATGTGTACTACAAGGTAGAGAAGGCAAATAAAATTGTGGATCAAGGATGGAAGCAGGTCAGTGATAAGTCATCTATTAAGATACCAGTGACAGAAAAAGATAGAGGTGGATTTAAAGTGCAATTGTTTTACTTTAAGAATAATAGATATTATCAGATGGAAATTCCTGTGCTAGTAAGTTGGTCTAATAAGGACCTTACGATACACTATGAAACTTTTAGATCTGAATTGCTACCTGGTGGAGAGGAAGAATTTCGAATTATAATCTCTGGTAAAAATAAAGAAAAAGTTTCTGCGGAATTTTTAGCAACTATGTATGATGCTTCTCTTGATGCATTCGTGCCTCACAAGTGGAACCAGTCTTTTTTCCCTAAATACTCGAGTTATAGTAGAGTAGACTTTCCAGGATATAATAGTATATACGGGAGATTACATACACAGTTCCAACAACAAGAAAAATATAGTTATATCAAATTACAAAAGACGCTGCCAAGGTTAAATATTTTTGGATTACCGATGTATTATCAGGCTAGGGGGCGCATGATGAGAAGATCTAGTGGTAGGTACGAAGATGATGGTGGAGCGCCTATGATGTCAGAATCTATAACAATGGATGAGGTACAGGCTTTGCCTACAAAATCAGTCAATGCCATTGCTGCATCTTCCGCTGGTTTATCGAGCGATAAGGGTATGTCTGGTGATCTAGATATAGCAAATATCAGTAAACCTCTAGCGACGCCTAGCACTGATGAGTCTTCCTTTAGCGTCAGAACAAATCTGAAAGAAACTGTTTTCTTTTACCCAGATCTAGAAACTGATGATGAAGGAAACTTAGTGCTTAAGTTTAAGATGAACGAGGCCCTGACTAAATGGAAATTAATAAGCTTTGCTCACGATAAGGAATTGAGATATGGATTTGATGTAAGAGAGGTCGTAACGAAAAAAGATCTTATGGTTTTTCCTAATCCCCCTCGATTTTTTAGGGATAAGGACGAGATAGTATTTTCGAGTAAGGTATCTAATCTCTCTTCGGGTGATATAGATGCCGTGGTAGAATTGAGTTTGGTAGATGCTATTTCTGGAGAACCCGTAGGTACATTAGTGGGACTGAAAGATAAGGCAAAGCAAATAGTTGTCCCTGCTGGACAGTCTAAGGTAGTATCTTGGAAACTAAATATTCCTACTAGAGCATTGGATGCCATAACTTTCCGAGTCGTAGCTCGTGGAAAAGATATGAGTGATGGAGAGGAAGCTACAGTTCCAGTGCTTACGGACATGCTTTTAGTTACAGAGACCATGCCATTGACAGTAAAAGGAAAGGAGGAAAAAAGATTTGTCTTCAAGGCTATGGAAGAGAAAAAGTCAAGCACACTTAAGCATCATAACTTTGCCATAGAGTATACCTCTAATCCCGCTTGGTACGCTATACAAGCTTTGCCTTATATCATGGATTATCCTTATGATTGTACAGAACAAGTTTTCAATAGGTTCTATGCAAATAGTTTAGCTAGCCATATCAGTAATAAGAATCCTAAGATTCAGAAAGTTTTTGATCAGTGGAAATTGCAAGACAGCGATGCGCTAGTGTCTTCACTAAGTAAAAATGAAGAACTGAAAAGTGCCCTTATTGCGGAAACGCCATGGTTACAAGATGCTCTTTCAGAGACTGAACAGAAAAAGAATATTGCGCTGTTATTTGACATGAATAAGATGGCCCAGGAAAAAAATAAATCTCTAAAAGTCTTAAGAGAAAGACAATTAGCTGATGGAGGATTTGCTTGGTTCGATGGAGGCAGGGCTAATAGGTATATTTCCCAATATCTATTAGAAGGAATAGGGCATCTGAGAAAGATGAATGTGATAACAGAAGAGGAAGATTTACAAATTATTCTCGGCTCTGCACTTTCGTATATAGATGATAAGTTGCAGGAAGAGTATAATCAACTTCTGAAGCAAAAGGCTAATCTAAGCAAGGATAACCTTAGTTATATAGCAGCTCATTACTTATACGCTAGAAGCTTTTTTCCAGAGATAAAAATCAAAGAATCTGCTCAGACTGCTTATAATTATTATCTAGAACAAGCAGATAAGTATGCTATAAAAAGAGGGATATATCATTCCGGTATGCTAGCCATCGCACTTAATAGATATGATAAAAAGGAAGCAGCTGTCGGTATCACAAAATCCTTGTTAGAAAGATCCTTGGAGCATGAGGAATTAGGAAGATACTGGAATGAAGGCAATGGTTATAACTGGCATGAACTACCTATAGAAAGGCACGCACTGATGATAGAGCTGATGGCAGAAATGGGAGAGTCAAAAGATCTACTTAATGACCTAAAATTATGGTTGCTTAGGAACAAACAAACTAATAACTGGAAAACAACTAAAGCAACGGCCGCAGCTATATATGGTTTACTGATTACTGGAGAGCAAGAGGGTATATCGACCTGGATATTAGAATCTGTAGATCCGGAGATTTCTATGAATGGGAAGAAACTAGATTTCGAAAATCAAGCTGAATTAGCTACTGGTTATATTAAAAAATCCTATGCAGCAAATGAAATAGAAAATCAGATAGGGGCGGTGGAAATAAAAAATAATAATGACCATATTGGATGGGGGAGTATGTATTGGCAATATTTTGAGCAGATGGATAAGGTGAAACAAGCGGACAATACTCCGCTGAAGTTGGTCAAACAATTATACAAGGTTGTGCTCAATGACACGGGAGAACAACTTGTACCCATCGCTGATGCTGATATACAGATAGGTGATAAGCTAAAAGTTAGAATAGAACTCACTGTTGATAGAAAAATGGAATTTGTGCACATGAAGGATATGAGGGCAAGTGGACTGGAACCTATCAATGTTATTAGTAGATATAAGTGGAATCATGGATTAGGTTATTATGAATCTACAGGAGATACTGCTACTGATTTTTTCTTTGACTACTTACCTAAGGGAAGTTATGTGTTCGAGTATCCATTACGAGTGCAGCATGAAGGTGTTTTTTCTAATGGTATATGCACGATACAATCTATGTATGCTCCAGAATATGCAAGTCATAGTAAAGGGAGCGTAGTGGAAGTAGTGGAAAGCAAGTAATCTTTGAGTTGATAGCATAAAAATCTTACATGGCATTACTCATATAAATAATTCAATTGTTAATAACTCGCAAACGACAACTATTTTTAAGATTGACATGCAATTATTCGTTATATTTGATTTGTGAAAAGAGCTAATGCACTTATATTACTGTTTATAATGCTGAAATCTACCGTAGGTTTCTGTGTTATAGGTATGTCTTGCTGTGATGATAAAATGGAGATTTCTTGCGATATATCTGAGGATGATAGAAGTCCTTCAGAATTTCCTGATGATAACAGCATGGAGAATACTTGTACTAACAGTTGTTGTACAATTAATGCAAGCGTTTTCATGTTGGATTATCCTACCTTACTTACGGAGTCAGTGGAGCTAACATTTGTAAATAATCCAGATTATACCACTAGATGGTTAAAGCTAGAAACCTCCCTAAAAATTTTCCAACCTCCACGCGTAGTTTAATATTTTAATGTAAAAATTAATATATTAGATAATTATATAATACGTAATAAAGTGAAAAAAATAATATTGTTGATTATTTGTTTCGTTTCGGCTAACATAATAATCGCCCAAGATAAGCCCGTAATTTACGGGGCAGAATTCATCGTAGAAGGTGAATGTGGTATGTGCGAAGAACGCATAGAAGGCACAGCGCTAGAAGCTGGAGCAGTAGCGGCAGAATGGGATTCAGAGACTAAGTTACTAGCAATCGATTATGAAGACGGGAAAGTTTCTATTTCAGCCATACGATATGCTATAGCGCAGGCTGGACATGATAATGGTAATTTTAGTGCGCCTAGTAATGTGTACAATAATCTGCCAGGATGTTGTCTGTACAGGCCAGACGGAAATTTGACATCTACAACTTTTAGAGTAGAAGGGAACTGTGGGCAGTGCGTAGATCGTATAGAATCTACAGCTATGGCTGCTGGGGCTTCGATGGCTAGTTGGGATTCTGATTCGAAGATATTGGAGCTTACCTATGATGAGGAGAAAATATCGCTTGATAAGATACAATTCAGCATTGCACAATTAGGACATGATAATGGAGATTACAAAACGCCTATCCAAGTATACAATAACTTGCCAGGCTGTTGTAAATATAGAGATCCTTCATCTATAGATATGGATCATAGTATAGTAAATGAAGATAGCGAGCCATCTTCAAAATTTGTAGCAGGAAGAATTCTTGGGATAGGAAGAGATGGTGAAATTCCACTTATCGGTGCTAATGTTACCTGGCTAGGAACAGGAGAAGGAACGATCACAGATCTAGATGGAGCTTTCTTGATAGAGCAGCACGATCAGGATATACTATTGGCAGTAAGTTATATTGGCTATACATCAGATACAATAAAAGTTATAGAAGACAAGGACCTAGATATATTTCTATCTGATGGTGTTTTCTTGGATGAGGTTAAGATAAGTTTTAGAGAGAAGACTAGTGCGATCTCTTTCATCAAAACAATCAACTCTGAAAATATTTCTAAGAATGAATTGAGAAAAGCTGCTTGTTGTAATCTGTCAGAAAGTTTCGAGACAAACCCATCTATAGACGTGTCTTTTTCCGATGCTATAACAGGAACTAGACAGATCCAGATGTTAGGCCTTGCTGGTCCTTATGTGCAGATCACAAGAGAACTGATTCCAGAAATCAGAGTACTGGCCTCTAGTTATGGCTTGTCATTTACACCAGGTGCATGGATAGAAAGTATTCAACTAAACAAGGGAGCAGGGTCAGTTATGAATGGATTCGAAAGTATAACAGGTCAGATAAATGTAGAGTTAAAGAAACCTAACGGAGACGAAACCTTCCACTTTAATGCGTACGCAAATGAAGGAGCAAGAATAGAACTGAATGCTAATTATAGCAAGCAATTATCAGAAAATATATCTACTGCATTCCTTGTTCATGGCAAGCAGATGGAGCATGGATCAGATAGAAATAATGATGGCTTTACGGATATGCCTTTAGAGAAAGATTTTATTTTTGCTAACCGATGGAAATGGTTTGCAAAAAACGGATGGGAAGGTCAGTTCGGAGCAAAAGTTACGAGTCTAAGCCACAGAGGAGGAGTGCTTCAGCATTTTGATGGAACCAGTGATGATCATGAGAACCATTGGAGATACAAGCTTCAGACAGAACGTTATGACGGATGGCTGAAAGTAGGAAAGGTATTTCCATCTAAGCCTTATGCAAGTTTTGGATTTCAGCTAGCGGGCGCCATACATAGTCAAGATTCAGAATTTGGGTTTAAAGTTTATGATGCTAAGCATAATTCCATATATGCTAACCTTATCTATCAGAGTATTCTGTTTAATGATAATCATACTTTTAAGACAGGTCTATCTTATCAGTATGATGATGTAGAAGAAACGATATTTAATGGATACTATCTGAGGGATGAAGCCGTTCCAGGTGCTTTCTTTGAGTATGCCTATAAAAATGAAAAGAAGTGGGCTATCATGCCTGGTATAAGAGTAGATCATCATAATAATTATGGTGTATTCTTTACGCCTAGATTACATGCAAAATATAACTTTAGCGAAGAGTCACTTATAAGATTTTCAGCAGGAAGAGGATTGCGAACGGCCAACATTTTTGCTGAAAACATAGGTATCTTTTCTTCAGCAAGAAATGTGATTGTTAGTAAGGAGATAGAAGGACAGCCTTATGGATTGAATCCAGAAATAGCTTGGAATCTAGGTCTGAATCTCACACATAATCTGAGAATAGGAGAGAAGGATTTAACCATAATTGCAGATCTATATAGAACCACTTTCGAAAATCAGATTGTAGTAGATTGGGATCAGGATCCGCAAGAAGTACATTTTTATAATCTAGATGGACAGTCTTATTCTAATAGCGCGCAGATCAAATTAGAATATGAAGTTCTACCAAGATTTGACGTAAGAGTAGCTTACAGACTTTTTGATGTGAAAACAGATTATGAAGATGGCTTACTAGAAAAGCCTCTAGTATCTAGACATAGGGCATTTATTAACCTTGCATACAAAACAGAAAACGAATGGGCTTTTGATTTTACGCTGAACAGACAAGGGAGTAAGAGATTGCCTAGTACTGCAAGCAACCCAGAGGAATTTAGAATGGATGATTATTCTCCATCTTATTTCCTTGCGAACGGTCAAGTGTCCAAGACTTGGAACAACGGTTTTGAGGTATATCTAGGAGCTGAGAACTTATTTAATTTTAGACAAGAAAATCCTATCATAAGTGCTGACGAACCTTTCGGAGAATATTTCGATGCATCTATTGTATGGGCGCCATTGTTTGGAAGAAACATCTATGCAGGTGTGAGATATACGATGTAAGAAATAATTTTGTAGATATATAATACCATTTTTATTTTTAGATGACGGAAAAGGATTTAGAATTGTTCAAAATGGATCAAGGCAAAAAACGTAGGCGAACCCATAGGTTCGGCGAGGCTTTTTAACGAAGGAACATGAAGAACAAAATAAATAATTACCGTCATTCTAAACTAGAATTGGTATAAATCAGATCTTTTGCTAGAAATCCATTATCGCATTAAAAAGTAAGCACCAATCCTACACCATTATTAGTTGTATCAAAACGAAGTGTCCATCCTTCTTTTCTTGATAGCAGTTCTCCGATCGTTGTATTTTGATTGAATAGACGAATAGCTTTTTTTTTATGGGTGAACTTTTTAGTACCCGAAACTATACCCAACGAGAGAAATGTAGGAATCGCTGAAACCAAAGTCAAAAATCCTATTACATTTGCAGCTGAATAATTAAAGCAGTAGGTATCACAATACATGGGCGGTGGACTGTTCGGTTGACTAAGCATTTCATAACCGATATAGCTTGAAGCTATCAGGGATAACCCGTAAATATATACAGTTTTACCGTGTGTGTTCGAAGATTTATAAAATTTGTAGGCCTCAGGATTTTTTGCTATAATGTGTTCTAGTTCTTTAAATTCGTATACCTGATTTTCATAGATATAATTGTCATGTTTACTCTTTACCTTGATAATCTCCTGAGCGGACATATCAGTAACGATAAGAAATAAAAGACATATTAGCATTGCTTTAAGAATTGTTTGTATCATGATTCATATTTATATCCAATGTAAGTGATTGTTGTGTTTTGCTTGTCTCAATAGGTGATATTGATACTAGTACACAGCAAAATATTTGCTATTTTGTATAATCGTTATGAAAAAATTAGAAGAATTTAAAAAATCGGAAGTCAGAGTTCTTCCTTATAAACTATTTTGGTCTAGCATACCGCTACTACTACTTTTGATCCTTCTTGGGCCGTATGGGTCTTTTGATTTACAATTACATAGTACATATATCGTATTTGCTTCTAGTCACTTTATATTGTTGCTTTCAGTTCTATTTTTTTTATTTGGAGGTATTTATTTCTTCCTAAAAAACAGTAGGCTTATAAAATGGATGGTGCATCTACATGTACTCTTGACAATATTGCCTTTCTTTTTGCTAATCGTGATTATACAGATAGGTATGATCAACATAGAAACCGGACAATATAAATTAAACGCAACAACTTTTGTTATCAGTTTTATGCTTGTTGTTTTTGCTCAATTAGTTTTTCCGATTAATTTATTATTTGCAAGGTTTTGGATAAGATAATTGAGAATGGGATAATTCTCAATGAAAATCGTATTTACTCACTAGATGCCAAAAGCTATACGATGACTAGAATTTTTCCTTGGGTGTTCTACTGAGCACAACGTCGGTAATTAAAGCTGAAAAATCGTATTTATAACATATAAACGAAAAATTAGATAGTTTACAATTCATAAACTATACAGAACATAGCAGTAATCTGTTTACAATGTGTACAAAAGTAATTTTCTAGTTTATCTATTCCTTCTGTTTTATTCTTGTTCAAAATCTATATTGCAGTATCAGTTTGGTAAGAATAATTCAGTAATTAGAAAATCATGAAGCTATGAGAATATTTTCTTTAGTTCTAGGGAGCGCTTTCTTTTTTGTTAGCTGTTTTAATTGTGAACCAGATATTGAATTAGGATTTTTTGGCTTAATGGATGAGAGCCATTCTTTTTTTCCTTATTCGTCTAGTGAGGTTTTAAGGTTCATAGATCAAGATAGTATGGAACATACGCTTCGTCAAAAATTTTTCACGGATACTCATGAGGCAAGAGCAGTTGTAGATCTTCTTTGTTCAGAAGCTATAATAGGCGGACAAGAAGAATACTATCGCCTTGAAAAAAAGAGCATAACGCTGACAGATACAGCACGGGGTGGATACATAGAAATAATCCTAACTACTGGAATATCTAATCTTGATGACATTGACTCATCTGTCGTATATGATTATTTATCGATGAATTGTGGAACAGGACCGGTCAGTAGGATATCTAACAGAATTATAACTAGCATTCATGAAGATTTTAATAATGGTCAGAGCCCTAACGAATACTTGAACATTGCTAGTTTTATAGGAGACACAATTATTAATAACACACTATACAAAGATGTATATCGTGGGGTTCACAATGGAAGGGGTAAAACGTATTATAATAAGGCAAATGGAATTCTTTTGATCTATATAAGCGAAGATGATTTTCTTGTTCTGCAATCCTGACAATTACCACGCTATAATAATAAAAAAAGAGACCACCCTTACAGACAGTCTCTTTATTAGATATATTATTTTGATATCTATTATGGCTCCAAGATAGGTCTTGGGAACTGAATAAATACTTCGTCACCTGATCTGTCTAGAGGTAAATCCCCCAGTCGGTTATATCTTCTCATATCTAACCATCTGTGTCCTTCTCCGAAAAGAGAATACCTTCTTTGCATTAGTAATTCATTGGTAAGCGCTCCATCAGAAATATCTCCTGAGTAATCAGCTAAACCATGAGTCATGACTATTATATTTTAAGTTAATGTCGAGGATTATATAAGATCTATTTACCTCAATAGGAGGAACTGGTCTTGATTTATAAATGTAATATTCTGAATAAAAAATACCAAACCTTCAGATAATCGCCGTAGCGTATTTTCATCGAAAATATCCAATCCAATAAAGGTTCTATCTAGAAATTTGTTGGATAATTACTTATATTGACCTAAGGTAATTATTTAAAAGGACCGTAAAGTGATTGCCCCCTAACTATTAACCAAAATTTATTAAGCATGAAAAAACTATTTATGAACTTGGGCATATTGATGATTTGCCTTATTCTTAATCAAACGGAAGTTTTAGCGCAGAGCAATGTCTCTGGTGTCATAAACGATGAAAATGGAGTTCCTGTTATAGGCGCTTCAGTCTTTGTAAAAGGAACAACTGTGGGGACAATCACTGACATTGATGGAAATTATGATTTAGTTGTTCCAGAGGGAGCTTCCGATATTGAGATTTCTTATTTAGGGTATGTAACTCAGTTAGTATCAATTGCCGATGGCACATATGGAAACGTAGTGTTGATTGAAGATCTCAATCAGTTAGATGAAGTCGTCATCACAGGACTAGGTACGACTGTTCAACGGAAAAATTTAGCAAATTCTGTTGCTAAGATCAATGCTAGTGAATTGACAGCTGTTGCGCCTGCATCCACACTAGAAGGAGCATTGTATGGTAAGTTCAAGGGAGCTGAGATCAAAGCAGCGTCTGGGGCACCGGGCGGAGGAGTTTCTTTTAAACTAAGAGGACTAACGTCAATCAATGGATCATCGCAACCCTTGGTGATCTTAGATGGAGTTTATATGGATAATTCATCTATTCCTGCGGGACTTAATATTGTCTCCGCAGCAGCTGGAGGTGGAAGTACTTCTAATCAGGATAACCCCTCCAACAGATTGTCAGATTTGAGCCCAGAAGATATTGGGTCAGTCGAAATATTGAAAGGAGCGTCAGCAGCAGCAATTTACGGATCGAGAGCTGCAGGTGGAGTGGTGATAATTACAACGAAGAGAGGAGAGGCAGGTAATACTAAAGTTAGAGTTTCTCAATCTATAGGACAAACGTCTCAATTAAGAAAACTTGGTATTAGAGATTGGACAGAAGAAAGAGTTCTAGCTAGTGCTTTCGCTGGAAATATTGATGACTTTAGGAATAACGGTGTCACTAACTACGAAGACCTCCTATATGGGAATAATGGTTCTCTATCAAACACTCGATTAAGCATTTCAGGTGGATCAGAAAGTACTAAATTTTACTGTGGTGCTTCTCATAAAAATGAAGAAGGTATTGTGAAAAATACTGGATACAAGAAAACTTCAGCTCGTTTAAACCTAGATCATAAAATTTCTAATGTATTTGATGTAGCTATGTCAACTAATTACATTAACTCATCAGCAGATAGGGGTTTTTTTAACAATGATAATTCTGGAACAACAATGGGTGTTTCGTTTACATCTACACCTTCCTTCGCAGCACTTGAAGCCGATCCTGAGACTGGTTTATTTCCGTCTAATTTATATGCTCCTTCTAATTTTCTAGAAACTGCATCATTGGTTACAAACAATGAATCCATCAATAGATTTATAGGAGGTGGTACATTAACAGCAAAATTGTTAACGAGAGATAATTCGACATTGAAAGTTTTATTCCGAGGAGGAGCTGATTTTTATAGTCTAAATACGGCAGCTATCTTCCCGAACTCTTTGCAATTCCAGAGAGATGGAGCAGGACTTAATGGAGTATCGGTTCAGGGTTTGACGAAGAACTTGAATTCGAATCTAGCGGCTATCGCCGTGCACTCATATTATACGGATAGCGGATTGTCATTTACGACATCTGCTGGTATAACTCAGGAAGATTTTAATAGAAATACAATTTTAGGACAAGCAAGTAATCTGATAGGAGCTGAGACAAATTTAGATCAAGCAGGGAACAGAAATGTAACTCAATTTAGAAGAATTCAGCAGGATAAAGGATTTTTTGTACAAGAAGAATTGAATTTTAATGATAAGTTTTTAGTAACTGTTGGTGTAAGAGGAGATAAGTCTTCTAACAATAGTGATGTAAACAAATTGTATTTCTATCCTAAGGCTAACATGGCTGTTAATCTTCACAACCTAGGTTTATTAGGAGAGGATGGGATTTTCGATCTTTTTAAAGTAAGAGTGGCTTATGGAGAATCTGGAAACTTTGCAGAATTTGGAGCTAAAACTACAACCTTATCTTCTACTATCGTAGATGGAAATGCAGGTGTAACCGTACCTAATCTATTAGGTAACTCTGAAGTAGGGCCTGAAAGGCAAAAAGAATTGGAATTTGGCGTTGATTTAGGCATTTTTAATAGAATATCTTTAGATGCTACATATTATATTAAGAGCGTTGAGAATTTATTATTAAATGCTGCAGTTCCGCCATCAAGTGGATTCTCTGCACAAGTTACAAATGCTGCTCAGTTACAAAACAAAGGAATTGAATTGGGACTATCTATAGGTCTTATAAACTCTAAAAAGCTGAACTGGGGAACTCGAATTGGATTCTGGAAAAATCAATCTGAAGTAACGGAATTACTTGTTCCTGCATTTACAACGGGAGGATTTGCTGATTTCTTGGGGAATTTATTAGTAAAAGAAGGATTTAGCCCAACTACGATTATTGGAGTAGGACCTAATCCAACCGTCACATTAAATGGAGAAGGTGAATCAACCCTTCAAGTATTTGGAAACTCTGAACCTGATTTCCAAATGTCCTGGTCTAATAATATATCGGTAAGTAATTTCGACTTTACGTTCTTATGGCATTGGAAAAAAGGTGGGTCAAACATCAACCTTTCAACCTTGTTATTTGATTTGAATGAAACAACACACGATTTTGATGGTATGGGAGTTGATCCTACAGGTGAGTTAACAAATGGTCCATATAGACTAAGTGTTCTCGGAAGTAATACTGAACCATATATTGAAGACGCAAGTTACATTAGGTTGAGAGAAGTTGGTTTGTATTATAATTTACCTGAAGGCATTATTCCAGGGACGGAGAGTTTAAAGATCGGTATTTCGGCTAACAATTTCATCAACATATTTAACTACAATAGTTATGACCCTGAAGTGTCTAATTTCGGAAGTAATGGCTTGTCAACTGGAGTTGAGGTTACACCTTTCCCTTCTTCTAAGAGATGGGATTTTCACGTTTCAGCATCGTTTTAATTGTTAATTAAGAAAAAAATTATAAACATGAAAAATATATTATATGTACTATTATTTGGATTTGCGCTTTGCACAGTGAACTGTGATATTGACGAATTTCCGAACCCCAATGGACCGAGTATAGAAGGTCTGTTGTTGGATGCAACTAAGAGTCAATTACAAACCTTAGTTACTGGATCTGAAGACTTGTTGAGACAGGAGGTCGGATTTTATTATGATGTAACCTCAATTGTAGGAAGAGAATATTACTTCTTTACAGGTTCTGACCCTCGATACACAGGTGAGATTTTAGGCAAAGGTGATTCTCAATTAGATAATGCAGGTTTTTATGGTAATCGACCTTATTTTGGAAGATACAGAACCGTTAAAAACTTAAATGTATTAATTGAGGCGGCTCAAAATTCTTCTGTTTTAACTTCGGATGAATTAAATGGGTACATTGGATTTGCAAAAACATTCCAAGCATATGAACTACATTTAGCTTTAAATCTTCAGGGGCAGAATGGGATCCGAACGGATGTTTCAGATATTGATAACTTAGGTGACTTTGAAACATATGATGGAGCCTTAGCAACGATTTCTGCTTTACTTGATGAGGCTAACGGATTATTGTCAGGTTCTGCATTTTCGTTTAACCTTTCTTCTGCTATGAGTGGATTCAATACGCCTGAAACATTTTCTCAATTCAATAGAGCCTTAGCTGCAAGGGTGGCTTTGTATAGTGGAGACTCTGCTGGTGCTAGATTATTATTAGGAAGTTCATTTATGGATATGGATGGCTCTATGGCTGTTGGACCAGCTAGATTTTATTCTTCGGCTGGTGGTGATTTTGCAAATACGCTATTTAGAGTTCCTGATCAAGCAGATGCAATAATTGCTCATCCTTCTTTTATAGCAGATGCTGAAGTAGGAGATGCAAGATTAGATAAAGTATTATTGAGAGGTTCAGGTACACTAGCATTGGATGATCTGAGCGGCGACCATGATGTCTGGGTTTATAAGTCATTAGGTGATCAGGTTCCTTTTGTAAATAATGAGGAATTAATCTTAATTATGGCCGAGTCAAATATTGGTTCAAATAATGCTGGAGCAGTAGACGCTATTAATGCTGTTAGAAATGCAGCCGGATTAAGTGATTACAATGGAGGTATGTCTGATGCTGAATTAGTAGCAGAGCTTGTACAGCAAAGAAGATATTCTTTGTTTGGATTGGGACACAGATGGGTAGATATGAGAAGGTGGGGAATGCTTGACCAGCTTCCTATAGACAGACAGGGAGATGATGTTTGGGAACAGTTTCCAAGACCAGTATCTGAGACTGAATAACAGTATCTAAAAAAGAATTCAAAACGCCAAATACTTTTAATTAGTATTTGGCGTTTTATTTAATTACTTGCGAATACGTAAATTAGAGATTACAAGATGTACCACCTACTAAAAAGTAAATAAATACAGATGAATCAACTTGTTTAATCTCTACAATAATGAATGGATATACGTATTACTATTTAATTAATTAAATTAAGATTATTAAAATTTACTTTAGAAAATTTCCACTTTGCTTTTTGGGATTATTTTTGTTTATAACCTCCTTGTAACAAAGACATAGAGAATGATTTCAAAGCAATGAATCTAAAATCTATCCATTAATGAAGTTTGCTAAGACGGTAAGATTACATTGGAACGGGATTCTAAAATACCTATAAATACGATCTCCAATGGTATCCTAGAAGGCACTTATAGCAAAATGCAACTAGCTAAAAGAAGGGCTAGAGGATACTGAAACAAGACTAATTTTAACAATATGATCTATTTCCTCTGCGGTAAACTTAAATTCAATTACCCTCTCTATTTAACATAAAGCCAATTTAGTTAGTAAAATAAATTTCAAATTTTTCAGAATATACGTATAAATTAAATATTTCTATAATATGTTCTGTTTTTAGTTAAATCTTGCTACAAAGTAAATAATTGTAGGATTCTATCTGTTTATTCCTTGTCAGTACAGAATAAAATTATACTAATGTATAGTTTATTAGGATCAATGATAAGGTTTAATACATGGTCTAAAATATTAAAACCAACAATAATTATTATTCTAAGGATGTAAGAAATGGTATAAATGAAATGTCAAAGACAATATTAATATGTATTATCTTTTAGCCTTGGTTTTGCCGCATCTTTATACTTTTCGACAAAGGCCCAAGCCTCTACTAGATTTCTACTGTGGAAAAAAGCTAAATCTTTATAATCAGATATATTTTCTTTCTCCCAGAAGAATGGATCATTATCCATTTGGGTTTGCTTAACATATAATCTGGAAACTGCTAGGATGCAATTTTTCTGCATTTCGTAATAACCATGTGCTGCTATCATCTTGATCGCTGCTCGGTTCACCCTAGATTCTTCCTCCCAGTAGCTGAGATTGTTAGCCCTGTGGCTGCTATACAATCGGTGAGAGAGGGTGTGGAGGACCTGCCAAGGAAGGATATAATTATTATATAAGTCCTTTCCGTTATAGATGCAGCTCAGTTCATTAGCACTTTGCTTGAGTTGTTCCCGATATGCGGCTGGCAAGTTATGATAAGAGATAAGAAAAATTATGTCATGAGGACCCTTACAATCAGGTAATTGGGCGGAAGTATTTTCTTCTATAGTAGGCTTATTTCCTAGACCTTTTTTGTCAGCATAGTGCTCAAAAAAATCATCTATATAAGGCTGAGCAATATAGCTTGCCTGATCTTCCAGTTTCGGTAATTTTGAAGTTTTGCAGGAGTATGTACATACGATTAATAATAAGCCTAGCACGATGTTCTTCACTTTATGTAAGGTTTTTTTGTATCGTAAATATATACCTTTTCTTGTAAGTGGTAATATAATGTGAATTTTTATGTCAATGTAGTGGTCTATTTACATCATTGACATATTACAACAGTAATAATTCATGCAGTCTTGTATACGCTTAATCATGTCATTACTTAGAACATTATAAGCTGGTCTAGCAATCTTAAGTAATTATATATACTTAAAAAATGGTTTATGTAAATCATGGTATTTAGCATCATATATTGAATTATATAGTTTAATATATATTGGAGTCAGAAAATAGAAATATATTGTTACTACATTGAAATGGTTTAAGTCTAGACATATAAATTTTACAGAAGAAGAGTTACTAGCCAAGGCTAAGTCTGAGGAAGAGAAGGAGTATGCTTCCGCGCTGTTTACGAGGTATCTGGAGCAGGTGTATGGTGTATGTATGAAGTATTACAAAGATCCAGAAAGAAGTAAGGACGCGGTAATGGGCATCTACGAGAGGTATCTCAAAAAAGTAAAATATCACGATGTCAAAAACTTTAAATCATGGCTCTACGTGATGAGTAAGAATTACTGCTTAGAAAAGTTACGAAAGGCTAAGCGTGACAGAGAAAAATTAGATCAGGCGATACTTATGCAATCTGATGATATTTTTCATCCTTATGATGGGAATGAGCAGGAAGAAATGCTGATCAAGTTAGAAAATTGTATAGAGAAGCTAAAAGAGAACCAGAATAAATGTATTAAGTTATTTTATTTACAGAAAAAAACATACCTCGAAATCACAGAAGAATTAGAAATAGGATGGAGTACTGTCCGGTCTTTGATACAAAACGGAAAGAGGAATTTAAAAAATTGTATAGAAGCTCAGTGAAAATTACAAATGCATACATACAAAGGCTAGTCAGAAAATATATTGACAAAAGTATTACCGATGAGGAACGTCATGCTTTAGAAAAAATTGCATTAGATGATGCTATGCTTTTCGATATGTTAGAAGGTCTCAGTTACTCAGAAAATAATAAGGCTGAAAGTTCTGTAAATGAACTAGAAAATATAAATGAATTAGCTGCCAAAATAAATAAGCCTGCGGCGAAGAAAAGTAGGAAATTATATCCGTGGATTTCTATAGCAGCAAGTCTATTGTTTATTCTAGTATCAGCCATAATTATAAAGAATAATATTCCAAGCGATTATAATGCTGCTCAGGAATCAGCAACGGATAAGACCCTAGCAAATAGAATAGAAAATCCTGAAATGGGGCAGAATGAAACTATTATTACCACTGAAAATGATGAAGTTGAAATTTCTCCATCTAGAGCCGATGAGCTTGTACAGGAATCAGGAACACAGGATAATAGAGAGATAGATATCGTGCAGGAGCAGAATAATAAACTAGGTGAGAACAAAGTAAAATTAGAAAAGACAAATTCTTCTTCTAAGAAATCAACTGACAATGAAATACAAACCAAAGGCAGCAGAGCTCAATCCACCGACTATCATGTAGACGGCGTAAGTGTTACACAAGGCGAGCCCGAAAAAGATATAGCAGAAAATCAAAAAAGTCAAGATTCTAGAAAGGCTAAGAGAAGGAAAGAGGAAGCACCCTCTACTACAGCTGATATGATCCCTAATAATACGCAAATAGTAGAAAACCAAAAAGATACTAGATCATATGCAGAAAAAAGGACGGCTGTCAAAGCAAGTGATGCGCCGACAGATGTTGTAGAAGAGGAAATTGTAGATCTAAGCTTATCTAAAAAAGACATGCCTCCAGTAAGTCCTGGCATTGAAGGAATAGAAAATAGTAAGGAGGTGGAGATACAAATTACTGGGTCAGTTAGTGACGAAAACGGAGTACCGCTTATAGGAGCTAGTGTTTTTGTATCGGGTACAAGTAGAGGAACTATAACAGATATAGATGGGTTGTTCACCTTAAGCGTAAGAAAAGAAGATCTATCCTTATCGGTCTCTTACACTGGGTATGATACAGAGGATATATATATAGATGATCGTTCAGAGCTAGACCTTACCTTATCTCAAGGTACTGTACTAGATGAAATAGTCGTAGTGCAAAATGTACCCAATGTTCAGACGCTACCAGTCATGGGATTTGATTTTTTCTCTGATTACATCGAGGAAAACATGGTTGTTCCAGATGGATGTAATTCTTCTAAACCTACTGTATTAGACTTTAAGATAAGTGTAGATGGCTCTGTAAGTGAAATAATAATCAAGGAAAGTGCTGGTGAATTATGTGATGCAGAAGCACAGCGATTACTACGAAATGCAGGAAAATGGAAAACTATTCCACCTAAAAGAGAATATAGAGCTCAGTATAAGTTCTACATCCGTTAGTCTAATATCTAAAAAATAAATACTATAGCTTAAGAGTTTTAACGTTATAGACGTACTATTTTTATTTCGTTCGTTATAAGCATTTATATGATATTGTTTATTTTTCAGTTCTTTAACAAATCTATTTATAATATGAAGTTCTCTAATCTATTAATGGGAATCGCTCTGCTTTCTGTAGGCGTCTTTTTGGGATTTAAAATTGATAATTACGATACCTTAGCCTCGGAAGAAAATAAATCTATTGTAGGTGAAATCAAGGATAAGCAGGCATCAAAGAATAATGGTATAGCGATCAGTTCACAGAGCACTACTAGTAATAATAGCGATATAACTCAAATGACGGATGATGAGCTCAGAACAATTCAGCTTTTTGAGCATGCGGCGCCATCCACCGTATTTATTACCACATCTGATCTAAGGCAGAATTACTATTCTATGAGAGTTACGGAAACGCCGAGAGGAAGTGGGACAGGATTTATCTGGGATACAGATGGTCATATAGTAACTAATTTTCATGTTATAGAAGGAGGATCTAGAATTACGGTTATGTTATCTGATCAGACAACTTATAAGGCCGAGCTAGTAGGATATGAAACCAGTAAAGACCTAGCGGTACTTAAGATCGCCGCTCCGATAGAAAAACTTATCCCCATAGCGGTAAGCGCTTCATCTGATCTGAGAGTGGGGCAATCGGTATATGCTATAGGCAATCCATTTGGTCTAGATCAGACCCTCACAACTGGAGTCATCAGTGCGCTAGGTAGAGAAATAGAAAGCAGAAATAAGAGACCGATCAGAGATGTCATACAGACGGATGCAGCCATAAATCCTGGAAATTCCGGAGGTCCCTTACTGAATTCTTCAGGAAAGTTGATCGGTGTTAATACTGCCATATATAGCCCATCAGGAGCATACGCAGGCATAGGTTTCTCTATACCCAGTGATGTTGTAAAATGGATTGTTCCAGACCTTATCAGGTATGGCGAGGTCAGAAGACCGCTGCTAGGAGTAGAGCTCATACCAGATCAGCAGCACAAGGAAGCAGGCGCTATGATTAAAGCAGTAACGCCAGACAGTCCAGCCGCAAATGTGGGATTAAGAGGTGTCAGAAGAATGAGAAATGGAAATTTTGCATATGGAGATATTATAAAGGCCATAAATGAGAAAGAGGTCAAGTCAAATAATGATCTTATATTATGTCTGGAGGATTACGAACCTGGTCAAGAAATAAAAGTATATTTTGACAGAGAGGGGGAAAGGATGGAAACTAATTTAGTTTTGACGTCCTCCATACGTTAGATAAAATGAAAACAGAAATACGTTTTTAGTTTGGCCATATTATAGATGTGTTGGATATTTGTCTTTTCAGCAGGGATGTATTTCGCTAAGTTTGAAATGGTTGTAGGCTTTTGTGGATATCTTGGCTTTCCTAGCTGGGTAGTATATCCTCATGCTATCTAAAGTTATCGGGATTATAGCTGTTATAGTGATGAAGCCTCAGGTGCTTTTAGAATGGGGCTACACTGGAGTTTTCTTTGGTGCCGTTCTCGCCACTGACCCCCAGTGCTATGTAGGAGACGGAATAACTTAGTTGTCTGTTTTTGTCTTTTTTGCTGTGATTGCTTCTAGAGTCATGTATGGTAAGGTTACATATGAAATAAAAAATGATTCCTTACGCTATAGACTTAGCAGCTTTTTGTACTTTTATGTCAATTAAAACACCATAAGCGTTAAAAATACAATACCACCTATGAAAAATAATATATTCAGACTTGCGATGAGCTTAGTTATATGTGCCTTGTTTGTATCCTGCAGCTCAAAGCCTGACAGGCCAGATTCTGTTCTGGGAGAAAGACCTGTTACGACGGCTACTAACCCAGCAGCAACTCCAGCAGCACCTAGTGTCAATTCTAATGTAAAGCATTATACCTGTCCTAATAATTGTGAAGGTAGTGGGGGAGATGCAGCAGGGACATGTCCTGTCTGTAGCACCGCATATACACATAACGCAGCATATCATAATGCGCCAGCAGTAGGAGGGAATAATCCATCGATTAACTCTCCACAAGTTACGACATCTAGTCCTTCTGTAAGTTCTTCCGTACTCAGCACAGACGAAGGGCTTAATCCTACGGTTAATATTCCACCACCTAGTACTCCAGAACCTGCTCAGAACGCAGAAGGAGTATGGCATTACATCTGCAGTAGTGGATGTGCAGGCGGCGGAGGATCAGCTATAGCATGTGGATCGTGCGGTACTACACTAGCGCATAATACAGCGTATCACAACTAGTGTAAAGTAGATTAATTTTTGTAATATTAGAACTTTGTAACACCCATGTACAAATGTGAGCGTATTATTTCTATGCTTTAGTAAAATTAGCAAAAGAAAAAAATGGATAATCCTAAGATTTTAATAATTGATGATAGGGCATTCGATAGAATCCTGTACAAGGAATTACTAGGAGAAGAAATGTATGATTTCGACGAACTAGACGATGGAGATGAGATCATGTCCTACCTATCTGAGAATCCTAAACCTGATCTCATTTTATTGGATTGGCAGATGCCTAGAAAAGGAGGTTTAGAAACGCTTAAATACATCAAGCAAAAGAACTACAACGAGAATATTCCAGTGATTATAATAACTGGACAGAAAGACGAAAAAGTGCTCAAAGAAGCCTTTGATGAAGGCTGTATAGACTTCATACAAAAGCCTGTAGCTAAGATAGAACTTACGTCTAGAGTACAAAGCGTGAGAAAACTTTACAATGCTCAAAGATTGCTCAGACAACAAAAAAATGAGTTGCAAGAGCTTAATCAGATCATAAAAGTACAGAAAGATGAGTTAAAAGAATCCTTACTCATAAAAAATCAACTAGCTGAAGCCAAAGAGGCTAATCTGAGTAAAGAAATAGATAATAAGAATCGCCAAATGGTATCGCAAGAAGTAGATATCACTAAAGTGATGAATAATCTTAATGGTATCAAGCAAGGAATCTCAGAATGTACTGATATAGCGAGCAAGTTAGATACAGAAGGAAAGCTTAAGCGTAAGCTGAAATCTATGGAAAGAACAGTAGAAGATGTTATCTCCTTCCTACATTCTAAAGATGATTTCAAAGATTTATTTGAGAATATAGATCCTGATTTTTACAAGAAACTATCTCAGATTAATCCTAAGTTAACCCCACTAGACCTTAAGCATTGTGCTTATATAAAAATGAACGTGGATAATTACGAACTTACTCAGATCCTAAACATAGAGATGAAAAGTATCCAGATGACTAGGTATAGGCTGAAAAAGAAGTTAAAACTTACAGAATCTCAGACGCTAAGGGAATTCATATTTTCTCTGTAGTTTATAATTAGACTACTACAGGGTGGGTAGATAACTTTTCTGTAGCCAGAAGTCGTCGATAGACTTAATTAAGTCGAAAAAATCTAGTATACTTAATGGTTTCGTCAAGAAAGAATTAGCTCCAGCAGCGTAACAATCTTGTATATCTTGCTGTAACTTAGATGTTGAGAGAATTATAATAGGTATTACACCCGTTTTTTCATGAGATTTAAAAACTTTCAGAACTTGTTTTCCATCTACTCTCGGTAAATTGAGATCTAGAATGATAAGATCAGGCAAGAGATCATCATCTACAGTGTCTATTTTTTGTATATATTCTATGGCCTGTTCACCATCAGTAAAAATGTCAAGATGTATATCTATATCGTTCTCCTTTAGTGCTTCCTCAAAAAGCTTTATATCTCCGTCATTATCTTCTATTAATAATAATCTCTTTTTCATAATTATCTAAAATTATCTTTTTGATTGTTTTTTGGTTATACTTGGTTTATTAAGGTTAAGACAACACTTTCTTAAAAAAGTATCACAATATGCAGCCTACAATTCTTCTACATATCTTTATTTATTGGATACATCTTCTTTAAGGGGTAGCTTTATAATAAAAGAACTTCCTTTTCCCTCATCTGATTCTACAGAAATAGATCCACCCAGTCTTTCCGTAATTTTTTTACAGATTGTAAGACCTAGTCCTGTACCCTCATATATTTCTGAGCTATATAACTTCTCAAAAATACCGAATATCTTCTTCTGATGTTCTTTTTTTATACCTATTCCATTATCAGAAACAATAATTTTAAGGTTGTTGTCTTTTTCAATACCAGATATATTTATTTCTGGTATTGAATCATGTGATTGAAATTTTATTGCATTTTTTATTAAGTTCTGGAATAGCTGGAAGAGTAACGTCTCATCCCCCATCATTTCTGTTGGCATCTCTTTTACAGTAATGATAGCTTTAGAATCAGTTATATCTGAGATAAGTTCTCTCTTTAACCTATTGAACAGTTGCATCATATTGATTGGACGCATTCTTATCTTCCAAGTGTTAACCCTAGAAAAATCTAGTAAATCGTCTATAAGTAGTTGCATATTACGCGAGGAAGAAAGGATTATATCTAAGAATGATCTTTCTTTATCACTAAGGTTGTCATAGATCTTGTCTTTGAGTAGATGAGCAAAACTAGAAACGGATCTTAGCGGTGCTTTTAGATCGTGAGAAGCGATATATGCAAAGTTTTCTAACTGTAGATTAGAATCTATATATTTCTTAAGTTCCTCGTTTTTCTTGTTGAGGTCCAGTAATTGATTCTGAATTATTTCTTGTTGCTGTGTCCTTTCCGTTATATCTCTATAATTTCGAACCATAAAAGTCTTATCTTCTATGTTGAAAATTTTATGAGAAGAATCTATAGATATATTTCCACTACCTTCTTTATTGAGATGCCATTCTGTTCGTAGTTCTCCCGTTTTTATAAAATCTCGAATTTTATCCTTCAGAATAGATTTTAGTTCTTTTTTCCCTTCGAATGCCTCATGATTTGTGATCATTATAATTTCTTCTAAGGTGGTATATAATCTATTAGCATCTGTGTATAAAAGATCCATCAGGCTATTTCTGACAATAATACGTGGATTTACTAAGGAGTTATCTTCCTTTTTATCAAACTGGATTACATCTATTCCATCAGATGAGTTTTCTATAAGCGCTTCATAAATAGCTGTTCTTTCTCTCACTTTTTCATTCGCTGTGATTACAGCTTGTTTATTTAGTTCTTCTGTAGTTATATCGTGAATGATAATGAATGCTTCACCTTCATTTCTGTAAGTTGGTATGATGTAGACATCACAATAGATATGATCTCCATTTTTAGTTAGGAATACCCCCTTAGTTCTGAATTTTTTTCCATTTAGAACGGCCTCTTTATGTTTAAAAAATAAGAATTGTAAATTTCCAGAGTTAAAATAGGGAGATTGCTTTGGGATAAGATCGAAGGCATTGAGGAGTAGCAAGTCTTTTTTTCTTTTGTATCCTAAAACTTCTATCGCGGCTTTATTACAATCAATAATCTTTTCACTTATATAATTGTATGTCAGAATAGAGTCAAACATATTATGATACATTTTTTCATAATACTGACGTGTATTTGTCAACTCTATTTCTGTTAGCACTCTTTCTGTTACATCATTATATGCAAGAAGTGCCCCATCTAGATTTCCTTTATCATCTTTTATTTCATTCCAGAAACCTTCTATAAATAATAATTCTCCATCTACATTCGTAGCCTTTGTTTTTAGAAAATAATCCTTCTGGGTTTTTCGTTTTAGAGAAAGAGATTTAAGAAGTTTTGAGGTGAAATTCTCATTTGTAAGGTCACGGAGCGTTTTGTTAAATAGCTCTTTATTATTTATATTATGGATTTCCCCTACTCGTTTATTACTAAACAATATATTTCCTGTCTTACTAATTTGTAGAATAGCGGATGGCGAAGTTTCTAGAAGCATCTTATACCTTTTCTCACTATCAGAAAGGGCTTGTTCTTTAGATTTTTGTTCGCTTACATCAATAGATATTTCTAAACAGCCGATTATTTCACCGTTATCACTTATAACAGGGGAATAAGTGTTTTCTACAAACACCTCTTTTTTGGGAGTCATTAGTCCAGAGTAGTAGATGGTATCTCCTTCGAAAACCTTTTCAAAGTACAGTTCTCTCCATCGAGTTAATATTTCTTTATCAATGATATCATATAAGTTGTCGCCTAGTTTGACATTGTTTCCATAATTGTTAAAATCCTTAATCGCTTGACGATTTATGGCAATGATATTCATAGCTTTGTCTAAGGCGTATATCCCGTTAGGGGTACTGTCTAGAACCGCTTTTAGTGTTGCCTCTCTCTTAGTTAGTTCTCTTTCTTCCTGTCTCTTTTTAGTTACATCAGATGCTGTCTCTAGAATACCTATTATATTATTATCGCTATCCTTTATTGGTTCAAATGATATTTTGAATGTGTATTTCTGTTCCTTTATCACAAAATCCATTTCATCATCGATAGACTGACCTTGGAGGACTTTGTTGTAGTAATTCTTTTTGTTTTGTTGTAACTTTTTAGGAGAGTATATCTGTTTAGCATTAAGACCTATTTTTATGGTCATACCAAACAGTATTTTATGATCTCTTATGGCAGCTTTATTTATATTTAGAATATTTAGATTAGCATCATAGGCGATGATATTTCTTTCTGTACTTTGAAGAATTGCTTTCAGGGTAGACTGCCTCTCGATCAGTTCATTTTCAGCTCGTACTTTCTTAGTTACATCATTGAAGACGATTAGGATTCCAGAGGGAGTTTTGTCATGTTCTAGTAGTAATTTCAATTTTCCCTCAATGATAATAGGTTTTCCAGAATAGTGGATCGCTCTGAATTGACCTTCTATTTCTTCACCTGTAGAGATTACTTTATTTAGATTATCTTTGAAATTATTTCTATCATCTTTATGAATATACTGTAAGGCTTTCTTTTTTGTGAAATCGCCATACGTATATCCAAGTATTTCTACCGCAGAAACAGAGCTAAAAATTATTTTACTCTTTAGATCGAGCTGAATAATTCCAGAGGGAGATGTTTCTACCAGAGTCTTATATTTAGCTTGTGAATGTTGGAGCTTTACCCTATTTTCGTTTTCTTCCGTTATATCATGTAAAGTAAATACACTATTAATATAGGTTCCATCCGGAGTAAAAACTCCCTGTATAGAACTGAAAAAGCTGATGACTTTCTTATTTTTATGGATAAGTTTTCCTACAAAAGAAATTTTGTCTACCTCTCTATTCAGTATTTTTTTAGTGATTTGATTTGCAACATCTAAATATTCTGGATGAAGGAGATCTAAGATGCTCATTTTGAGTAATTGAGCATTATTATATCCGGTCAATTGTCTAAAAGCTTCATTACAATATAGTATTTCACCATATTTCACTTCTACGATTCCAAACGTGTTGTTGTCGACTATACTTTTCCAAGTATGCTTAACTTGTTCTATTTTCTTTTCATTCTCCTTAAGAGTGGTTACATCTGTAAACGTAGCTACACATTCTTCTAGAACATTATTTGAATTATATACAGGATTAATTTTTATAAGAGTGAAAATGCTTTTGCCTTCTGTAGTTGATATTTCTACAATCTTCTCATTAGTATACTTTTTCTTTGATTGTGATATTTTCTTTGGTATACGAGAAAATAAAGTTAAAACTTCCTTCTCGAATACTTCAGAAAGTTTGGTAGGATTTGACTCAGATGGGTTATATCCAAGTAATTTAATAAAATAAGGATTAGTATGTAAGATGAGATCTTTCCTTACAATGATAATACCTACAGTAGACTGTTCGAAAATACTTTTATAACGCTTTTCTAATAGTAATTTCTCCTTTTGTATTTTTGTGATCTTTGTGATATCCTGAAGCATTACATATCGCCCTACTAGTTTTGATTTTTCATAGATACCGAGTAGGGTTAAATTCACACGAACCATGCCGCCATCTTTTCTACAAATCGATGTCTCTAGCTGTAGTATGCCAGTAATTCCTTTTTCTAGTTTTTTTACTTCGGCTTTTACCTTTGATATTTCAGCGGGGTCTATTAGATCAAAATCAGTCTTACCCGATAGGTCTGTACTACTATAATTTGTTAATTGAGAAAACTTTGCATTTACATTTACAAATTTGTTTTTGTACAATTGTGCAGATGCAATCTCATTATAATTAAAAAATATGTTAAACTCATTCTCAATTCTTAATCTATCTATTTCTGGTTTACTAATGTTATTATTATTATAAACGCCTACTAGATAATGACTAAATTGTAAAATGGGTAAGCTTAGTGTTTCATATAGCTTTTTATGATTGGTCTTGCCTTTTTTTCCGATAATAAAAATCAAATTTCCATGTGCTCGGAAAATGTGGTAATCATGACAAGCTTTTTTATAGATATTATTTAGCTTTTTACAGATAACTCTAGATTTTGGAATATATTCTTCCGCTTTTACTTTTTCACAAACTTTAAAGATTTCTTCGAGATCTTTCTGAGACCTACTTTTTTTATAGTTAGAAATATAGTGATATTTGTCATAACTATCTATGTATATACCTTCCCTAATATCTAGCTCAAAATGTGTAGCAAGTATGTCTATGACCTTTGTTGTATTCACAACTGCACTGTCTCTGGGGTCCCAGATACTAGACAGTTTTTGCGGATCGTACAAGGAATTGTTTTTTATCATGCTTTAATTAGACTACTATTAATTTTATATAAGAATAACAAAGATTTACCGTAAGATAGAAAAGAATCATTACGGTAGCTGTTTAAAATAAGGTCTGATGCATGTGTATAAATCTACGTTTAGCTTGTGCTTTCTGGATATCCTAATATTCTGAATGGTAAATACTAAACTTAGCGCCCAAAATTACCTAACTATATTCACACAATGATCTATGAAAACTTACAGTTAGACTACATTAACCCACAAAATTACTACTGTGAATAAAATTATTTTCAAATATTAATTTTTTCCCTTCTTTTTAAGGGTATTCGTTTTAGCGGACATCTTATAAGAAATAGAGTAATATGATGAATACAACTAAATTTTTGGCATTAAATGATATTCCATTACTTTCTGTACTTACAGATTCAGAGGTACAGAAGCTCGCCAATGAGGTTATTATTAGGAATTATAAAAAAGATGAGCTTGTATATCATGCTAAAGCCATGATAAACTATGTCTATATTTTAGATAAGGGTACAGTAAAACTTGCTCAATCTACTAGCGATGACAAAATTATGATAAAAGATATACTGTATTCTAGCGCGCTTTTTGGAGAAAACATATTTGTTCAGAAACAACTAAGGACTGAATATGCTCAGGCTATGGAGAACAGTACAATTATTGCAATTCCTGCTAAGGCTTTTCAATTATTGTTCAGTACTAACCATGATTTTGCCTTGCAGGTTACTCAAGTAATCATAGAACGTTTAAAAAATATAGAGACGAGAATTCATAATTTTGTTTTCTTAAAAGCAAAATCGAGAATTGCAGAATTTATAAAGAAAACTGCATCGCTCAAAGGTATCAAGATCGGGATTGACGAGGTACTTGTCAACCATGGGATGTCTCATAAAGACATATCGTATGTTACAGACACCTCTAGACAGACTGTGGCAAGGGTGTTAGGAGATCTGAAAAGAGCTAATATTATACACTTTAGTGATAGAAAGCCTGGTAAGATTTTGATAAGAGATATGATGGCGCTTAATTAGAACCGATGCCTTCATTGAGACCTAATCCTAGGGCTTTCATTCCCATTTCTCTCAGCTCTCTGTTAAAACTGCTGCCATCTTTTCTAACAAGTTGTCTTCCTCTTGCATCTAGAAATAGTAGCGTAGGATACTGATTAATGCCATAAATTACAGAAATATCAGGTCCTTCACCTTTTTCAGCATTTATTTTTACATTCAGAAAGTTATCATTTAGAAATTTGGCCATAGGCTTATCCGAAAACACCTCTTCATCCATTATTTTACATGGCAGGCACCATTCCGTGTAGACTTCAAGAAAAATAAGCTGATCATTTGCTTCAGCTTGATCCAGAATCCCAGAAAAAAGTTGGTCAGGCATAAAATTAACTAATGTGTTCTGTTTCTTAGTTATTACTTGCTGTTGTTTGCATGATGATACAAGTATAGTGGCTAAAAAGAAGAAAATTATATTATTTATTTTTATCATTTATAATAAGATGTTAGTCAGGGTCTTATAAAAATAGTTGAATTTATTTAATTATCTAGTTTCTTTTGAATTTATCTATAGATTCGTACTTAATTTGCAGCATGTCATGCAAAGCTTTACTAATATCCCATCCTAATTTTCCTTCTAAAAAGCCTAAATAAATAACATAAGATCTAAAAAAACGCCATTTAGGGTTTATATATTTCTTGATTAAGCTAATAGTTTTATTATTATTACTCATTTCTTCAGCACCTAAAAATGCATACTGCTTATATTTTTCTCTAAGATCAGAAATAGAATTATAGGAATAATGTAGAATTCTGCCTTCACATTTTACCGTTTTAGTAACATTTTTTAAGCTTAACTGCTCGTGGACTATCTTGTCATTCCACTTGACCTCTAGCTTATTAAAAAGTCTTTTTTTCCACTTAGCTCGGAGTTCTGTATACTTAACAGCCCTTTCTCCCACGTGATCAGTAAGTTTAAAGCTATATATCTGAGTCCTTTTCAGTTGGAGATGCATTATAGAATTAGCCATTTCTGCAGATATCCGCTCGTCTGCATCTAGTGATAATATCCAGTCATATCTGGCCATCTTGTTGCCATAATTTTTGTTATGTCCATAACCTATCCAAGGGTTAACAAAAGTTTTTGCTCCCAGAGACTTAGCTAGGGTTACGGTACGGTCCCCACTTTCTGCATCTACTACAATAATATCATCACTTATCTGTCTAGCTGACTTAATAAACGATTCGATTTCTTTTTCCTCATTTTTAGTAATGACAACTATCGATATCTGCGTGTCAGACTTTTCTCGCATACGCTATAAAATGTGAATTCAACATATCTTCTTTGTTATATAGCAAGGGTTTCTTAGTGTTATAATCGATAACACTTCCTCCTGCATTCCTTAGTATAGCATCGGCAGCTGCAGTATCCCATTCCATGGTAGGTGCTAATCTAGGATATACCTGTGCCTGACCTTCGGCTAGGATAAGAAATTTTAAAGAACTTCCCTTAGACACTTTCTGATGTTGATCAAATTGTGAAATAAATGCATTTGTCTCCTCATTAAGATGAGATCTAGAACATACTATCGTGAGAAAAGACTCATCTGTTCTGAAGAATCCACTATCTACTTTAGTCGTGATATTATTACTTATTTTGTAAGCACCCATACCCTCCATTCCATAGAATAAGACATCTTTTGCTGGAACATAGACTATACCTAGAACAGGTCTCTGTTTGTGGATAAGGGCTATATTGACAGTAAATTCACCGTTTTTCTTAATAAACTCTTTAGTACCATCTAAGGGGTCCACTAGCCAGAAATATTCATATCCCTTTCGCTCATCGTAAGATACTAGCTTGTTCTCCTCGGATATGATAGGGAAGGAGGGGCTTAGTTTCTCTAGATGGTCACATATGATTTTGTTTGCAGCTAGGTCGGCTTTAGTAAGTGGGGAATTATCTTCTTTTTTCTCAATGCTAAAATCTTCAGCAGGATCTAAATAGATATTCATGATAGCCTCTCCCGCCTTGATAGCTATCGTTTGTATTGCTTCGAGCTGATTTTTTATCTTTTCCATGGAGAAGTTTTGCTTGGTTGTAAGATTGTAAAAATAACAAATCTTGATTAATGATAAATCTGAATCTTAATATACATAAGTTGCTTTAAATCAGTAATTTATATATTTTGTATTTCCTATCAATGAATTAATAACACAAAAACTCATTAGGTTTTATTCAAATTTGTAAGTTAAATTATTGTAAATTTGAAATACAGTCATTGGGTGTCTGTAATTTCGTTGCCTTGTCGAACATTCTTTTCGACAAGGTTTTTTTATTTTGCAACGTTTATTATCTAGTTACCTCAATTAAACCAGCATCAATATAATAAGGATGAAAAAACTGTTTGGGCTTTTAATATTTTTCTACTTTTCTCCCTCTATTACTGGACAAACTGACTATGCAAGACACCAATATGAGATCAACGTAAGTCTAGATACCTCTGAGCACAGTATTACAGGTCAGTCAATAATCAACTATTATAATAATACGGGTAACGAGATAGATGCAATCTATATCCATCTATGGGCGAATGCTTATTCTAACAATAGTTCTCCTCTGGCAACGCAGATGTTAGAAATGGGATTAACAGACATATATTTCCAAAAGAAAAAAAATAGAGGGGCTTATCGAGATATTCTCTTTATGGATAATAAACAGAATGCTCTAAATATGGAATACCAGGATGAGAGCCGAGAGATTGTCAAGTTATACTTACCTAGAGCTCTGGCAGCGGGAGATCGAGTTAGTATTATTTGCGATTTTACGATTCAGCTTCCTGATCTTTTATCACGTATGGGCTATAAAAAGAACTATTACCAGATATGCCAATGGTACCCTAAGGTGGCTAGGTATGATGATAAAAGGTGGCATACGATGCCTTACTTACACGTAGGAGAGTATTATAGTGACTTTGCGGATTATGATGTCAAAATACGGGTGCCCGATGGATTTCAGATTGCAGCAACAGGATCAGAGGAATCATCTATGGCTGGTCATTATACTGCAGAAAATGTTACTGATTTTGCTTGGTTTTCTTCATCAGAATTTAGCATAGAAAAAGAAACTATAGCAATAGGAGAAAAATCTATTAATCTCCAAGTTGTAAAACATCAGAATAGCGAGACATGGGAAGAGTCTATGAGTTTTCTGAAACGAGCGATGCAGTTCTATTCAGTAGAGGTCGGAGTCTATCCTTACGATGATGTAAAAATAGTACTAGCAGATGCAGCAGGTGATAGTGGGATGGAATATCCTACAATTACGGTTATAGGAAATACGAAAGATAAGGAAATAGTAGATCATCTTATTGCGCATGAGGTAGGTCATAACTGGTTCTATGGGGCTTTATCTTCTGACGAAAGAAGATACCCCTGGATGGACGAGGGCATAAATTCTTTCTACGATCATAAGTATCATGCAGCACACTATAATAAGCTGCCATATGATAATTCTGTTCCGAAGCGATTCAGAGATGACGCTGTAGATTATGAAACTGCTTATTCGCTGATCGGTGCAGTACTGAATAATCAGCTAAGGTCTGGAAAATCGAGTGCATCAGATCTGCATGCTGCTTCTTACACAGCCCTAAATTATGGCTTAAGTATATATGAAAAACCAGCGCAAGCATTTCTATATTTAGAAGATTACTTGGGAGAAAATATCTTCCGGGATTGTGTCAAAGTGTATTATGAGCAACACAAGTTTTCACATCCTTCCCCACTGGATATGGAGCGTATATTCGAGGAACAGAGCGGTATGAATTTGTCTTGGTTTTTTCAAGGATTTATTACTAAGCCTACAGGTATGGATTATGGAATTGCTGGAATAGATAAGGTAAGCCGTACTATAGAGTTAGAGAATAAAGGACTCATAGCTGCGCCAGTAAAGATTTCTTTGTTGAAGAATAATGAGCTTGTCAAAGAAGAATGGATAGAAGGGTTTTCGGATCGCTACAGCTACGCATTTGGTGGTGTAGAATTTGATCATATTAGAATTAACAGAGGCTTATATACGCTGGACGAAAATAGAAGGAATGATGCTTACAAGACGAAAGGTATTTTTAAATATAGTAAGAAGAAAAAATTAGGCTTTCTGGGAGGTATAGGTAAGCCTGAGCAATCAGATATATTCTATTCTCCATATTTTTCCTACAACACACATGATCAGTTTTCTCTAGGCATAGGATTATATAATCCGATTGTTCCTTCAGGACGACTTAAGTATTTTCTATCACCAGCTTATGCTATAGGCTCTCAGCAGCTAGTCGGTCTGGCGAAGGTTTCCTATGATATTATAGAAGATAAAGGTAAATTCAGGAAGGGCATAGCATCTTTAAGTCTTAAGAGATATTCTTATAGTAGTAACGAGGAAAATGATTTTGATTTACAATATACTCGACTAGTTCCTGCATTTCGGCTATATCTAAAAAGTGATAGTAAGAAAAAACTAACCAGCTATTTCCAACTTAGATCTATTCAGTTGTTTGAGAAACTAGCAGCGTTTAGCGATGCTGGAATAAGCTTTACAGACAAGCATAGTGCTATTCAGGAATTACAATTCGTACATTGGTTACAAGACGGATTTTCTCCGTACAGTTGGGATGTGACACTGGAACAGCAGAGTTACAGGTCGTTTGATGATCAGCTAGCTTCTTATGTAAAGCTGAGTTCAACTTTTGATTACTCTTACCTATTTAAGAAAGATAAAAAGTTTTTCTTTAGAATGCATGGATCCTATTTTTTACAAAACACGATGAGGGAGTCAGGGAATTTCTCTAGTAGGTTCTCTCGGGGTAGTATAGCCCTAATGAGCCAAAGCTTTAATGATTACAGATATGATGACTTCTTTGTAGGTAGAAATAATCAGACAGGTTTCTCTTCCAGACAGATTGCTATGAACCAAGGAGGATTTAAAAATGCGCTAAGTAGTGCCTATAACATAGGACAGTCTAATGATTTTGCCTTTGCAATGAATCTGAAAATAGACATGCCCTTCAAGATATTGCCCATTCCTCTAAGGCCATATATAGACCTGGGATATTATTCTTCTAAGGCTAGTGTAGTAGACCCTTTTGTAGGAAAATTTCTATATAGTGGTGGTCTAGCTATAGAACTAGGAGATGGGTTTTTAGGGATATATATTCCGCTTATTAATTCGTCAGATATATCTAATATCTACGCTACACAGACCTTCTTAAGTCGTATAAGTTTTAGCTTTAATCTTAATAAGTTAGACCCATGGGAAGCTATAGAGAATATTAATTTATAGCGTATAGATAACTACTAAGCTTTGATATATTTAGCGAGTGCCACATCTAGTTGCTCAGGCGTTTTGTACCCTACAATCTTATCGATCACTTGCATGTTCTCATCTAATATGACGAGACATGGATAACCTCTGACAGCAAAATAGCTAGACAACTGATGTTGTGCATTCCTTCTAGTTGCTTTTGCCGGATCATATCTAGGGTTGGCATATTGCTTACCCATGAAGTTTATTTCGTCATTACCTTCTGCATTGAACTTAACAGCATGGAAATTTTTACTTATCTTATTGATTGTAGCAGGATCTACAAAAGTTTTCTTGTCCATCATTTTACAAGGTCCACACCATGGCGTATATACATCTACGAGTACTGGCTTGGATTTCTTTTGTACTAAACTTTCTACATCGCTTAGAGATACCCAGTTTATTTCTGTATAGTTTTCTGGCTCCGCTTGCTTACAAGAACTTACAGAAAAAATCATAAGTAAAGTAAATGCTAAGAAACATGTAAAAGGAATAAATTTTTTCATTGTGAAATTCATATTAAATAATACTTTAATGTATAAATATAAAGCTAATATAAAGTAAACTGTAGGTATGGATTACAAATTTTTTTATTTTAATTAATTTATAACAGTTTTCAGACCTTATCGATATCTTTCTGCAGTACCTTGAGCAATATTCACAATAACCTCCACAGCTTTCATCATGGATTCTACAGGAACATACTCATGTCTCCCGTGGAAATTATGGCCTCCTGCAAAAATATTAGGACAGGGTAGTCCCATGAAAGAAAGTAGAGATCCATCTGTACCTCCTCTTATAGGTTTAGTGATAGGTTCTATGCCAGCTTTGATAATAGCATCTCTTGCTATATCTACAATATGCATTACGGGCAAGATCTTTTCTTTCATATTATAATACTGATCTGACATCTCCAGCTGTATGATCTCTTTGCCGTATTCCTTATTGACCTGATCGACACAGTTTTTCATGAAGGTTTTTCTTTCTTCAAATCTAGATTTGTCATGATCTCTAATAATATATTGTAATATAGTTTGCTCTACAGAAGCATCCATGAGATTTAGGTGGTAAAACCCTTGGTAACCGTCTGTCTTTTCGGGGATTTCATCCGATGGTAACATGGCTATAAATCTATTGGCAGTAAGCATAGAGTTAAGCATCTGATTTTTGGCAGATCCTGGATGTACTATCTTTCCTTTGAATGTCAATTTAGCTCCTGCAGCATTGAAATTTTCATATTCTATTTCACCGACCTGACTTCCATCCATGGTATATGCCCATGCTGCACCGAATTTTTCAACATCGAACATCTTAGCTCCTTTCCCTACTTCCTCATCGGGCGTGAAACATATTCTGATCTGACCATGTTTTATTTCAGGATGCTTAATAAGGTACTCCATTGCACAGACGATTTCTGTCACGCCTGCCTTATCATCTGCACCTAGTAGGGTAGTGCCATCTGTCGTTATAATCGTATTTCCGTGGTATAGATTGAGCTCAGGAAATTCTTTAGGTGATAATACAATATCTTCTTCTTTATTGAGGATGATATCTTGTCCTTGGTAGTTAGGATGCACTTGCGGATTGACATGAGCACCAGTGAAATCAGGGCTGGTATCTATATGGGACACAAAGCCTATGGTCGGCACCTCATAATCTATGTTAGAGGGAAGGGTGGCTGTGATGTAACACATATCATTAAGTAGGACATCCTGCATACCTATTTCTATAAGTTCTTTTTCTAGAATTTTGGCAAGATCCCACTGGTTATCACTACTGGGGTAGGCTGGATTATTAGGATCCGACTCCGTATCTATTCTTACGTATTTCAGAAATCTATCTATAAGCTCTTGCATCTTCTTTGAATATTTTATTTCTTAATATTTATCATTGCTTTCAGAATTCATCAAGGAGAAAGTCTATCTATAGACCATCCGCTATCCGTACCAGAAAAGAGTATTCTATCATGTAACCTACTTTGTCTTCCTTGCCAAAACTCTATTGTATCTATTTCTATGTGATACCCTCCCCAGTAGTCTGGTTTGCTTATCATTTCCTGTTCCTTATAAAGCTTAGTGAGCTGTTCTAACTTTTCCTCAAGTATTGTTCTATTCTCGATTACAGTGCTCTGATGTGAAACAAGTGCTCCTAGTTGGCTTCCCTTAGGTCTAGACTGGAAATAGCTAGAGGATTTCTCATTAGAGATACGCTTTGCAGCTCCTTCTATTCGGACCTGTCTCTGTAATTCTAACCAGTTAAAAACAATAGCAACATCATTATTTGATTCTATTTCTTTTCCTTTTCTACTCTCATAATTGGTATAAAAAATTATTCCATTCGCTGAGATTTCCTTTAGCAATACGATCCTCGCGGAGGGTTTCCCCTTTTCAGAAACAGTGGCTAGGCACATTGCATTAGGTTCTGGAAGTTTGGCATCGATCGCTTCTTGTACCCACTTTTCTAACTGAGCAATAGGATCCTTAAGCACATCTTTTTTTGACAAGCTTCCTTTCTTATATTGTTCCCTCAGATTTGTAATATCCATAATACTAATATGTAGAAGAACTGCTAAATAATCTTCCTGTAAATCTTTTTATAAGATAAGCTAACCAATACATCACAGGAACAACCACTAAGGTAAGAAAAGTTGCAAAGGAAAGACCATATACGACCGTCCAAGCCATGGGACCCCAAACTGCTGCATTATCACCACCCACAAAAAACTGGGGATCTAGATCAGATAGGAACGTAAAGAAATTGACATTAAACCCTGTTGCAAGAGGGATAAGACTTAGCACAGTCGTTATGGCTGTCAGTAATACAGGTCTCAGTCTTATAGAACCTCCTTGTATAATACCTTCCTTTACTTCATCCTTAGTCAGTTGCATCATACTTTCATATCCATTAGATTTAAGTTTATCTTTTATTAGCATGTCAATATAATCTATGAGCACGATAGCATTATTGACTACGATTCCAGCCAAAGATATAATTCCTATTCCACTCATCACTATATACAGATGAGAACCATCTAATACATAACCTAGAAAAACGCCTATAGTACTGAAGAGAATGGATAAAACAATGATAAACGGACTTATTATAGAATTGAATTGAGCAACAAGGATGATAAAAATTACAAAAATAGCCACTACAAATGCGCTAGTCAAAAAGGCCATATCTTCCGCTTGTTGTTCTTGCTGTCCTGTAAAGTCATAAGTAACATTTTCTGGCATATCTATCTCTTCTATTTTCTCCTTAAGCAGATCGACAATCTCGTTAGAATTATAGTCATCGGTAACATTGGAAAAGATAGTAATAACTCTATCAGAATCTTTTCTTTTTATAGAGCTATAGGTAGAAGAATAATTATAATCCGCAACAGCAGAAATAGGTACCTGGGTAATTCTCCCATTTGCTGGATTTCTAAAAGTTACTTTCTGGTTCATTAGATCTGTTATAGAATTTCTATTTTTCTCTTGCATCCTTACCATGATAGGATACTCATCCTCACCATCCTTAAACTTAGATACTTCCTTGCCAAATAATGCTGTACGTAAGGTAGAGGCAATACTGAAGGTAGATAACTCATATCTACGTGCTGATGCTCGGTCAATATTGATGCCTAGTTCTGGTTTTCCTAATTTTACATCTGTCTGAAATTCCTCAACGCCAGGTATTTCTAGGCTTTTAAAATAATTCATTACTGTCTGCGACATGAGGATTAGAGAATCTAGATCGCTAGACTTAAGTTCTAGATTGATCGGTTTTCCAGCAGGAGGACCACTAGCGTTTTGGTCCACATATAAGCTTACACCTGGATAGCCTTTAGTGGCTTCTCTTATATCTGACATGACATCTCTAGAAGAGATCTTATTAGCTCTATTTCCTTCTTCATGACGCTCGTCTTCTTTTACGAAGGTCACCGTTATTCTTGCTCTATTAGGGGTTACCCCAGGCTCAGGTGGTGAGTTAGGATCTGCTGTATTTTCTCCTATCTGCGTTAACACAGATTTGACAATATGACGTTTATCCTTGATAACCTCTTCTATGCGTTCTTCTACAAGCTTCGTGATTTTATCTGTTTCTTTGATATCTTTTCCCAGAGGTAGATCGACAAACACATTTACAAACACCGGATCTGGTTTAGGAAAAAGTTCTACTTTAGGTGCGTTGTTTTTCATTAAGAACATAGCAAATATCAGTAGGGCGAATGTTCCTATAAAGATCAAAAAGGGAAAAAATCCTGATAGAGATTTTCTAATAAACTTATTATAAGCTCGCTCTAATTTTGGCAGAAATCGTTGCTGGAAAAAGTAAGAACCCGGCTTAAAAATATAGTGGTTTACCAAAGAAAGTATGAGTACAATAGCAAGGATATTACGTAACCATAGTACTCCTGCTACATGAGCACCGATAGATAGTACCAATAAGAAAAGACTGGCAATCATCAGATTTCTAAAAGTTCTTTTAGCACTAGCCGTAGCTCTCGTCTTCGCTTCTATCTTCATAAACCGTGAAGTAAATACTGGATTTATTACCAGTGCAACGAACAGAGATGAACTCAGAACAATAATCAGTGTTATAGGCAGATACTTCATGAACTGTCCCATAATGCCAGGCCAGAAAGCTAGAGGTATAAATGCTGCTAGGGTAGTAGCTGTAGATGCAATAATAGGCATGGCAACTTCTCCTGCACCAGCTTTAGCGGCGGTAACGCCATCATAACCATTGTCCATGTATCTATATATATTCTCTACCACAACAATGGCATTATCTACTAATAGACCCAAGGCTATAATCATGGCGAACAATACCACAATATTCATCGTTGTACCCATAATAGATAGGATAAGAATACCTGTAAGCATAGAAAGTGGAATGGCTAATCCTACAAAGGCCGCATTCCTTAGTCCTAAAAAAAACAGGAGGATAAGCACGACAAGTATAACACCTGATATGATACTGTTCTCTAGATTATTTACTTGGTTTCTAGTATCTATAGATAGATCATTGAACAATGTGATATTGATCTCATCAGGAAGATTCACCTTTGAAGCTTCCAGAAGATCATTTATTTTATCGGCTGCGGATAACAAGTTTTCTCCCTTCTTTTTTATTACGTCTAGAGAAATTACAGGTGCACCATCTACTCTTGCAATACTGGTCTGCTCTTTCCACGCATATTCTACATCAGCGATATCCTTAAGATATATAGGTCGCTGGTTTTCACTTTTTATAATGATATCATTTAGCTCACTTACTTCTTCGAATTGTCCTACAATCCTTACCGCTCTTTTGAATCCGTTGTTTAGTAATTCACCAGCAGACATCGTCATGTTTTCTGATGCTATAGCGTTTTCGATATCTGTGAAGGAAACTTTAGTGCTTTGCATTTTGGTAACGTCTACATTGATGTTGACTTCCCGTTCACTAGCACCTTTTAGGTTTACTTGGGATACTTCCTTGAGTGCTTCTATCTTATCTTGGATGTACTCAGCATGTTCTTTTAGCTCCTGCTTGTTGAACGGTCCAGAAACATTTACAGACATAATAGGAAGATCTGTAAATTTTATCTCTAGTACTTCAGGATCTTGATCTAGATCTGTGGGGAGTTCTGCTTTGGCTTTGTCTACGGCATCTTTAACTTTTCTCACTGCATCCTCCATGGGTATTTCTGAAATAAATTCAGCTATAATTACCGAAAAATCTTGAACAGAAGAAGAGCTAACTGTTTTAATTTCATTTATAGATTCTATTTCTTTTTCCAGTGGTCTTGTTATAAGATTTTCTATCTCTACTGCTGAGTTACCAAAGTAGGGCGTGTTGATAAATATCGTAGGTAAGGAAGCATCGGGATACTGTTCCTTAGGCATCTTAATGTAAGACTGAACTCCGAATAGAAGAATCATAAAGGTCAATAGAAATATACTTGTTCTATTATCTACAGCGAAGCTGGTTAGCCTAAACTCTCTTATTGTGCTTTTTATGTTTTCCATATTTCTAGGGCTTATTTAGCTAAGGCAATAAGGTTTCCGTCTGATAGAGATCTTGCGCCATCTAGTATGACCAGATCATTTATTTTTATTCCTTCTTCTATGATAATCTTGTTTTCATAACTTTCCCCTAGCACGACATTTACTTTTTTTGCTATGAGTAAGGAATCTTTTTGCTGGGCTATAAATATAAATTTTTTGCCATTTACATCTTCTTGGACTAGATCGGAAGCCAGGACGATTGCTTCTGCTTTAGAGTAGTTGTTAATCTTTACTTCTGCAAGCAAATTTGGTTTTAGCATACCGCTTTTGTTGTCGGTATAAATTTCTATTTTGAAGGTTCTGTTACTGGGATCTATAGATCTTCCCAGCATCGTTATTCTAGAATTTATTTCTTTATCTAGGGCTGGAAAATAGACGGACACTTGATCCCCTTTTTTCACAGTTCCTAGATAATTTTCTGGAAGATCAGCTACAATTTTCACCTTTCGGGTATTGAGAATGGAAAGTATAGGCATGCCAGGAGACGTCATCTCACCAGGCTTTGCAAATTCCATATCTATATATCCACTGATAGGCGCATAGACATTTTTCTTGCCCAGCTGAAACTTAAGTGTTTCCATACTTTTTTCTAATCTTTCTTTATTGTTTTTTGCCTCTAGTAATTGTATCTCAGAACCGATATTCTTTTCCCATAGTCTATTCTGTCTTTCATAGACAGTCTTGGCTAAGCTATAAGTTGTTTCTATTTCGGAGAGTTGTTTCTCTATGGATTCTAGATCTACTGTTGCGAGCAGCTTTCCTCTAGCTACATAATCACCTTCTTTTGCGTATATATTAGTAAGTCTGCCACCTACTTCGCTACTTGCATTTACATAATCTTCTGATACAACATTAGCTTGTATGTCTACGTACTTGTAGAATGATTCTATTGCTACAGTATCTAGGGTAACCAGTGTTTTCTTTTTGACTTTTTTGGGAGCGGCTGCATCTATCTGATCCTCTATTGTTTTGATTGTTGCCTTTAGTTCTTTTAGCTCTTTTTTCTTTAGAGTTAAGAACTCTTTTTTTTCTGCAAGATCGGCTGGTACGGTTTGCGTTTCTTCAGTACCGCAACTGCTCGCCATCATTATGATGATTACCGTAGAAAATATTAAGTATGAATTGATTCTTGATGTATCCATTATATATTATATAGTTATTTCGAGGTAGATAATTTTTATAAGGTTCCTTTAGCAATTTCTAAATCAGTCTTAGCAATCAGTAAGTCGTATAGTGAGTTTATATATTTACTCTGTGCTTCGAATAATGAAGATTCTGCTTGCGTTATCTCTAGACTAGAACCTACGCCTTCTTTATATTTTATAACTGTTTTGTTGTAAATGTCATTGGTTATTTCTAATCCTCTTAGTGCGTTGTCAAGGGCTCTTTTCGCATTGAGGTATAAAAGTTTAGCGTTTCTGACCTGGAGCGCTATACCTTTTTCGAACTGAGTTTTTTCTATGTCTGCTTTCTGTATAGTTATGTCTCTTTGTTGTATTTGTGCTTTCTTTTCATTGCCGTCATAGATCGGAATATTTAGCGATAAGGCGACAAAAGCATTAGGAAGGATACCCGCTTCAGCACCATCAAAGAGATTATTTCTTTGTAGTGAACCTGCTACACCAATTCTACTTGTAAGATTAGGTAGATATCCTTTTTGTATTCTTAGTTTATCTAGTTCATTAAGTTTCTGACCTATCAATATTTGATCATATTCTGCTCTTAGATTATAATCTATTTTTTCTTCTATATCTATATTTTGAATTTTAAATAAATTGACAAGTGTCTCTAAATCTTCGCTGGTTCTTATTTCTTGATTGTTAGGGTAGTTCATCTGAAACTTGAGCAAATTATAATTGATTTCCTGCAGCTGTTTCATTTTCTCTTTTTCTGCAAGTAAATTTTCTACTGTAAGATCTATCCTAGAAACATCTAGCTGCTCTACAAAACCAGCTTCGTAGAAAGCTTGCGTTTCGTTTCTAAGCTTCATGATGTTGTCGAGGTTATCGTTAATGATCTTAGCATTTTCATCTAATATGAGCGTGTTCATATAGGCCTTTGTAACATTAGCTCTTATGCCTTGCTCTGTGATTGCTGACGCCTTGGAGGTAAGGTCTTTAAAAAGTTTAGCTCCTCTAAGTCCTACTAGGTAAGATCCATCAAAGAGTAACCAGCTTGCATCTAAACCTCCACTGAGCGCATGATTAGTCTGAAAGGTTAACTCAAATATTTCTGGTTCTCCTAGGTTTCTTTCAGGGATAACTTGTTCCTGAAAGAGAACGCCATACACAGAGGGAGAGATAAAATCTGGTACAGGGTTTATTGCTTTTAGGAAATTGTATTGGTAATTTAGCGATCCAGAAACTTTTGGCAGCCCTATGGACTTAAACTCTTTTACACTAGCAGCGGCATTCTGTACATCTAACTCATCTATGGCTAGGTCATCGCTATGATCTAATGCATATTGTATGGCTTGCTCTAGTGTGAAAGACTCTTGAGCGATGCTTATTTGTGATATACAGACGAGAAGATATATGAAAAATTTATTTACCATTTAGCACATATTTTTTTTCGAGAATATTTAATTGTTTTAAGCCTTTAGCATTTACAATGCCATGCAGATGGTATAGTATCTTCTGAGCATAGAGGGCTATCATGGAGTGTTTTTTCAGTGGAAAAACTTCTTCGTTTGTAAGTAATTCCATATTAGAAATATAGATTTTTGAAATAACAAATGGATTGATATTATCTCTATATAATCCTTCTTTGATCCCTCTTTCTATATTGAGCTTTATTGTTTTTTCTATAAAGCCATGATGTTCTGTTTCTATTATTTCCCAGCTACCACGATGATACTTTTTCAGATCGTAGGTGATAGAAGGTTTCATGTCTCTCATAAATGTATTGACATGATTTGTAATCTTAAACATGACCTCTAGAGCATTTTTAGATTCCATTTCTATATGATGGATGATCTGTGATTCCTCTTTTACATGATCCTTCACCACTTCCTTTACTAAGATATCTTTAGATCCTACAACGGTATAGAGTGTCTTTTTAGATATTCCTAGTTCCCTAGCAATATCATCCATGCTGATACTTTTTATGCCGTATTTTAGAAATAGCATTTTCGAGACGCGAATTATATTTTCTCTTTGTTCCATTTGTATGTAAATATATGGATAATAACTCACGGAAACTATAATTGTTCTTAAAGTTTCCATAGTTTTTATACAAATTGTAGATATCCTTAGATAAATGGCAATTCTTATGGGCTGATTGGTTTTCTATTATGCGTATCTCACTATTATTTATGTATTTTGTGTGTAAAATAAATTTGATTTTGAAAAGTAATCAGCATCGTGTTTTAGGTATCATGTCCGGTAGTTCTCTAGATGGTATTGACTTTGCCTATTGTGATTTCAGATTTGAAAATGCAGACCTTGTTCAATGGGAGTTAGGACAGACACAGTGCTTTGATATTCCTGAGGATATTAAACAGGAGCTTAGAGATTATGGTCGGCTAGATCCGAAAGAAATGACGTTGCTAGAAAGAAAATTTACGCTCTTATGCAAGGATGCTGTCAGTTCATTTTTAGAAGATAATAAGTTAATTGTAGACTTTATAGGTTTGCACGGACAGACGCTATTTCATTGTCCAGAGGAAGGTGTCACTTGTCAGTTAGGCGATGGTAAGTTGTTGCAATATCTACTCGATATACCTGTGATTTCGAATTTTAGAAAAGAGGATATATTAGAAGGAGGACAAGGGACACCTATGGCACCACTTGCAGATAAGTATCTATTCTCTGGATCAGATGTGTATCTTAATCTCGGCGGAATTGCTAATATGACCTACTGGAGAGATAAGCATTGCGTCGCTTATGATTTATTTCCATTTAATCAGTATTTTAATTATTACGCAAAAGCTGAAGGATTGTCATATGATAAAGATGGTGCTATAGGTCGTTCAGGTAATTACCAAGATGTGTTAGTAGAATTGTTTTCTAGCTTTCCTTACTTTGACAAGCAGGGTGCGAAGTCTCTAGATAATAATTGGATTATGCAAGAATTTATACCTCAGTCAGAAAAAGCAGACTATTCTGTTGCAGATAAAATGAACAGCTATTATCATTTTTGCGTTAAACATCTAATGGAAAGGATACCTGGTCATACAGAAAGTATATTTATTACAGGAGGTGGGGCATATAATAAGTTTTTTATTGACATACTTAGATATGCAAGTGATAAGAAAGGTATAGAAATCATAGTCCCGATGGATAAGATTGTAGATTACAAAGAGGCTGCCCTGATAGCGCTAGCGGCAAGTTATAAGTGGCTAGGAAAAGAAAATTTTATAGCAAGCGCAACAGGGGCGAGTAAGTCTGTGATAGGCGGAACGATATATCAGTAATGGAAAGTAAGGATGATTACATATTAGTTACGGGCGGTACTGGTTTTCTAGGAGGGCATGTTATTGACATTCTAATTGCATCAGGATTTACAAATATCCATTCTATCTCAAGGGCATTATCTGAACAACCTAGGAAAAACATAAATTACCATATCTGTGATATTCTGGATATTCCCGAGCTAGAAGAATATGTAGATCAGGCAGATTACATTATACACACTGCAGGAATAATTTCTTATCAGAAGAAGGACTATCAGAAGATGTTCGATGTCAACGAGAAGGGAACTGAAAATTTACTTAATTTAAGTCTTCTTTCACATGTCAAAAAATTCATTCACATAAGCAGTACCGCAGCATTTGGAAATAGTGGAAAGCAAGAAATTATAGATGAGGCTTACATATGGAATAATAAGAACCATTTTACGCAGTACGGTCTTAGTAAGCATATGGCTGAGATGCAGGTGTGGCGCGCGCAAGCAGAGGGTCTTTCTACTATCATTCTGAGTCCATCGCTTATGCTAGGTGCTGGAGACTGGAAAAGAGGAACAGCCTCTATATTCAATACCATATATAGGGGCTTAGATTATTATCCTGCTGGTATTAATGGCATGGTTGATGTCAGAGATGTTGCTCAGCTCGCCTGTGATATGATAGGCAATGGTAAAAGTTCTAATCTCTATATCATCAATGCAGAAAACTTATCTTACCAGAAGTTGTTCGAGAAAATCGCAACAGCTTTTAACAAGAATATCCCGCATAAAGCAATCACCGGATGGCGTAAGTACCTCGCGCTTATAATTGATTTTTGGAAGAGTGTTTCTTTAAATAGGGAAAGACACTTAAGTCTTGAAAACCTTAGAAATACTGAGCTTGTCAAAACATATGATAATAGAAAATTGCTGCAAGATATTCATTACGAATACAGGAGTATTTCTGACACAGTGGATGATGTGGTTCAGAAATACTTGCTAGAAAAGGCTGCTTCATAATTTTCTTTTGCTCACACAGGATTGTAATAGAAAATTACTTTTGCCAGATTTTCAATAAATTAGATATTATGAAAAACTATATCTGTTTTAAATGAAACCAAATTATATTTTACTGAGCTAAATGATTATGAAATAATTAATAAATTGACTACTTTAAGTAAGAGATTTAATTTCGCAAAGCCATTAAAATGTAATATCTATGAGTGTAAGTACCAAGAACATCAGAAATGTTGTCCTACTGGGTCATTCTGGCAGTGGTAAAACAACCCTGTCTGAGACCATGTTATTCGAAGCTAAAACGATAAGAAGAAGAGGAACTATACAAGGAAAATCTACCATATCTGATTATACGAATATCGAACAGGAAAAAGGAAATTCTATATTCAGTACGCTGATGCATGCACGATGGAAGGCTTCTAAAATAAACATAATAGATACACCAGGCTCCGACGATTTCATAGGAGAAGTTGTAAGCAGTATGAAGGTAGCGGATACTGCTATGGTAGTTCTTAATGCTGCAAATGGTGTGGAAGTGGGTACAGAAATATTATGGACCTATATACAAGATTATGATACGCCAGCATTATTTGTTATTAACCAGATGGATCATGATAAGGCAGATTTTGAAAGTACGCTGGAACAACTGAAAAATAGATTTGGGTCTAATGTTCTGCCCTTACAATTCCCTTATAATTCCGGAATAGGATTTAATAGTATTATAGACGCCCTAAGAATGACCATGTATGTATTCAGAGATGATGGAGGCAAGCCTACGAAAGAAGCCATACCGTCAACTGAGATGGCGAGAGCTCAGGAGATGCATAATGCACTAGTAGAAGCCGCCGCCGAAAATGATGAGGGGCTTATGGAAAAGTTTTTTGATCAGGGCAATCTGTCTGAAGAAGAACTAGCAAAGGGACTGACTATAGCATTAGCTAATCAGGAGATATATCCAGTATTCTGTTGTTCTGCTACTAGGAATATGGGTAGCGGAAGAATAATGGGATTTATAAATGACATTGCCCCTTCTCCAGCGGATAGACCAGAAGCAATGCTGGAGGATGGAAGCACCTTAGTGTGCAGTGAAGAGGAAGACACAACCTTGTTTGTCTATAAAACTATATCGGAGCCGCGGGTAGGTATGCTCTCTTACTTTAAGGTCTATGGAGGAAAACTAAATGGAGGTTGCGAACTTGTCAATCAGGATAATAGTTCTAACGAGAGAATTACCCAACTCTATGAAGCAAACGGCAAAGACCGTACAAATGTGGATCAGCTTATTGCTGGTGATATAGGGGTCACGGTCAAACTGAAAAGCACACATAGCAATCAGACCTTATGCGAAAAGGGAGTATACAGAAAAATCAAAAGAATAGACTTCCCTATATCCAGAATAAGAACGGCGATCTCTCCACCTTCTAAAAATGAGATGGAGAAACTGATGAAAGCACTTCATAATATACAAGAGGAGGACCCGACACTTATTCTGGAACAATCTCCTCAGCTTAAGCAGACAATCCTACACGGTCAGGGACAGTTGCACCTAGATCTGATACGGTACAGGATAGAAAAGGTAAACGGTATATCAATGGAGTTTGCTAAGCCCAAAATTCCTTATCGAGAAACTATAACTGTCAGGGCAGATGAATTTTATAGACATAAGAAACAATCAGGAGGTTCTGGTCAGTTTGCAGAGGTGCATATGAGAATAGAGCCATATTATGAAAATATGGATGACCCATCTGATCTAAATGTGAGATCTAAAGATTCGGAAGAATTGCCTTGGGGAGGACATATGCATTTTTACTGGTGTATTGTGGGAGGTTCTATAGATTCTAAATATATAAATGCCATCAAGAAAGGAATAATGCAGAAAATGGAAATCGGTCCCCTCACAGGTTCCTGCTGTCAGAATATTAGAGTATGTATTTATGACGGTAAGATGCATTCTGTAGACTCTAATGACATGGCCTTTATGATAGCTTCCATGCAGGCCTTTAAAAATGCTTTTGAAAAAGCAAAACCTAAGTTGCTCGAGCCGATCTATGATCTAGAGATTTTATGCTCAGATGCAGTTATGGGGGATGTTATGGGAGACTTGCAGACAAGACGAGCGATGATACTCGGAATAGATGCTGATGGTCATTATCAAAAAATAAAGGCTAAAGTTCCATTAGCTGAATTATATAGGTATTCTTCTACGCTACGGTCTATTTCTCAAGGTAGAGCTAAGTTTACTCGAAGCTTTTCTGAGTATATTCCCGTAACGCCAGAAATACAGAAAAAAATTGTAGAGGATGCTAATTCTGATTTTCAGCTAGCTTAGTCTAAAAATATGTATGATATACCAACTCTAATAATTATTGATATATAGTAAGTATGTATTTGTAATATACTAGGAGTCAATAAAGTAGGACGATATTTGTATTAAGCGCTTAATTGCCTTAAAATGAATACATTAGAGAAATTAGTCAAATCTAATTTTAGCTTATAATTCTTAACACTAGATGACCTGTCATTTAATGTAGGTAATGTGCTGAAAAGTGTTAAAGAATTATGAAAGTACAAGATAACTAGTTAAATTAGCTTCAGAGTTATTATAACTCAAGATTAATCCAGGTTTCATTCTCATTATCTTGGGGTGGTTTCGTATCACCCCTTTTTTTATGACCCTGCTTGATTGATTTTAAAAAAAACAAATCTAGCCTTTCTAAATCTAGCCTTTCCGACACCAGTGTTGTCGAAATATTACTCTTATACCAATTCTAGTTTAGAATGACGGTAATTATTTATTTTGTTCTTCATGTTCCTTCGTTAAAAAGCCTCGCCGAACCTATGGGTTCGCCTACGTTTTTTGCCTTGATCCATTTTGAACAATTCTAAATCCTTTTCCGTCATCTAAAAATAGAAATGGTATTAAAACTATCTCAATAAAAAATAGCAATCTCAGCCTATTGCTAAGATTGCCATCTGAAAATTTTTCGTAAGCGTAATGTTTCTTGTGCTATGCTGATACTGGTGCGCAGAAATGATCAAAAGCCTCCACTAGATTCTGAGCTATCATCTGAGCTGATTTTCCTTCTATATGATGACGTTCTATCATATGCACCAGGTTGCCATCCTTAAACAATGCAATGCAAGGCGATGAAGGAGGATAGGGCAGCATATACTGCCTCGCCTTATGTGTTGCTTCCTTATCTACACCTGCAAATACAGTGTAAGCATTATCAGGTTTAACGCTATGTTGTATAGCCATTTTTGCCGCTGGTCTGGCATTTGCAGCGGCACAGCCGCATACAGAATTGACAACAACAAGCGCCGTTCCAGCGCCGTTTTCTAGGACATCAATAACAGCTTGTTCTGATTCTAGACTTTGAAAACCAAAATCTGTAAGGTCTTTTGCCATCGGTATTGTTAGTTCTCTTGGATACATATCTTATTTATTTTATATAATTATCTTTTTAAGACTTAAATTTGTGCAAATTTACATTCAATTTTAATAAACAGTTGCTTTCATGAAAAAGATTCAACTTTTGTTTGTTTTTATAGTGTTTTGTGTATTCTCTTGTACTAGAGATAGCTTTACCCCTGTAGAAATCGACTGCACAGAAGAAATATCATATGATAATATGGTAAAAGCTATTATAAATTCTAGTTGTTCGTATTCGGGTTGCCACGATGGTGCTGGAGGAATAGGACCTGGGGATTACACTGTATATAACGGTAGATTACTCGCGGATCTAGATAGTGGATCTTTCGAAAGAAGGGTTATCAATCAGAAGGACGATCCGTTTGTGGGTATGCCACCGAATAACGAAGTATACGCCTCGTCGGTAAAAGACGATCTCACAGAAGATGAATTAGAAATAATAACTTGTTGGTTGCAATCGGGGTACCCAGAAAACTAAAATTATAAAATGATTAAGACGATATATACTATTTGTTTCTTATTGACAATTGGATATGTTTCAGGTCAGGAAGTAATCCATCAGACTTTTAAGGATACAAGAATAATTAATACGCATTCTACAGAGACCTTGCAGAAGCGCAAGCTAGATTTCAGAGTAGCGCATAGGTTTGGGGATCTTGCGGGAGTTGCGGGAGGATGGCAAACCTTTTATGGTTTAGAGAATGCCAGTGATGTGGGGATAGGGTTTGACTATGGTCTTACAGATAATACAATGATAGGCATACATAGGACTAAAGGCTCTTCAGATCTAAGACAGAATGTACATGGTCTGATGAAGATTAGACTCATGAGGCAAGAGAAAGGTGGAAATAAGCCTTTTAGTCTTGCTGTACTGGGTATGGGTTCTTTTTCTACTATGCCAGGAAGTTCTTCAGAAGGTGTTATAACTAACTTTGCGAAGACGGCCCACAGAATGTCTTATCATGTACAGGTATTTTTAGCTAAGAAGTTTGGTGAAAAGATATCGATGCAAGTAGGAGGGGCTTGGACGTACAGGAATTTAGTGCCTTCCACTGACCAGAATGATCTCGCAAGTATATCGGGAGCTTTTAAATATCAGATGAATAGGTCATTTGGGATAATTATAGATGCTAACTTTCCGTTCTCTAGTATAAGAAATTCTGACGCTGGATATTATGCACCTATAGGTATAGGTCTAGAGTGGGAAACGGGTGGAGGTCATATTTTCCAGCTCAATTTCACAAATGCTACAGGTCTTGCAGAGACAGATTATTTACCCAATACAAGATCTAACTGGGGTGATGGGCAGTACAGATTAGGTTTTACGATTGCTAGGCAGTTCAATATGTAAGATTATTAAGAAAATGTCAATGAAAAAATCAGTTTTTGTATTAATCATAATGGCGGCGATAATCGCTCTAGGATTTATCAATATAGATAAGCTGCCAGCGGTTTCTCCCGACGACTCTGTGGCTAGTATTCTCGAAAGTCTGGGTGAGCCATCAGCGAATAAGGTAATGTTATCAGGTGAAAAAGTATCTGCGGAACTAGGTAGGCAAATTGTACATAATGGATTTGCAGAAAAACCTGGAGGCGGGAAAACCAAAAAACAAAGTAAGCATTTTGTATGTACTTCATGCCATAACACGGTAAGAGAAGATCCTAATCTAGCCGTTGCAGATCCACAGGCAAGACTACTCTATACAGCAGAAAAAGGAATTCCCTTCTTACAAGGCTCGCCATTATTCGGAGTCGTAAATAGAGAAGAATTCTACAATGATGACTATTATAAGAAGTATGGTGAAGTGGTTATAGATGCACGTAACGATATAAGAAAGTCTATCCAATTATGTGCAACAGAATGCGCTCAGGGTAGGGCGCTTAAGGACTGGGAGATAGAATCTATCTTAGCTTATTTCTGGTCTATAGAATTGAAACTAGAGGACCTAAATTTATCCGCGGAAGAATATGTTAAGTTAGAGATGGCTATCAATAACCAAGAGACTAGTCCAGAGTTAGTGAAGATGATTAAGTCAAAATATTTACAAAATTCACCAGCTCATTTCATACCACCGCCAGAAAATAGAAAAACAGGCGCTCCTGATATAGTCGGGAATCCAGAAAATGGAGCACTGATCTACGAAAATAGTTGCTTACATTGTCATAAGAACAGAAGGTATTCCTTTCTACACCTAGATCAAGAAAAGATTACGCTTAAGTATATGAGTAAGAAGGCTCCAAAGTACAGCAGACATTCTATATATCAGGTGGTGAGATACGGACTAGAACCTAAGTCGGGAAAAAGATCCTACATGCCTAAGTATCCAGCGGAAAAAATGAGTGTACAGCAGTTAGAAGACTTGCGGGCATATCTGGATAGTGCATCGTAAGCTGTATGCTCAGAGGTATACTTTCTTTAATAGTTTCTACACACTGACACACAGATACGCCACAATACTTGTCTATATGGTCTTGTGTGATATCTACTGTTTAGGTATTAACTGAATATAATCTGACTTAAACTGAACGGCTAAGTCTTTATATTCGGCGGCATTAGGTTCCGTCTTTCCATTATAAGTCCACGCAAAGTCTTCAGTATTATATCGAGGAAATACATGAAGTTGGAACTGTCCTGCTTCATTGAAGGCACCACCATTCTGCATGATAGAATATCCTGGAGCCTTGTATTTTTTCTTAAGTAGTTTAACGTGTTGTTTAGCTAGAAATAATATTTTCTGTAGCACCTTATGCGATATTTCATCTATGTCAAGATATTTTCCTTTAGGGACGATGATAACATGACCTTTGTTTATAGAGTTTTGAGCTAAGATTACCTTGGCTATTTTGTCTTCATATATAATAAATCCTTCTGACGCTTTTTCTGTCTTGCCACCTGAAGAAGCACTAGACATTTTCTCATTTTTATTAGAAATAGAATTTTTACGATCTAGTAAGTGCTTGTAAGTGTGTTCTAACTTACCTTTATAATGATTCCATTCTTTTATGGTATCTACATCTTCTAGTACTTCCAGTAGTTTGTAACTAATTTTACTTTTCTCTAGTTTTGCTATGGTTTGGTCAAGCACATTTGCTGTACTCCAGTCTATATCTTCGAACAGAGCGGCGTATACCTTAGTCATACCGATCAGATAATAGCCGCCATCTTTTGCCGGGCCTAAGACGACTTCGTTTTTAGCAAGTGCATCATACGCTAGTTTCAGATGTACTTTTTTTATCATAGGGCAGTCACTACCTATGAGCACAACCCGCTCGTGGCTGTTTAGTGTAAACTGAAAAGCACTGAGCATTCTCTCTCCTAGATCTTTGCCAAACTGAGCCATCTTATGAAACCCTTTATTAGGCCATAGATCTTGGTCCTCGATGTTGTCAGAATAATAAACGTATTTTTTAGCTTTTATTTTCTTGCTAACATCCTTCGTGTGGTAGGATAATAGTTGATAGGCTTCTAAGGCTTTTGCATCTCCTATATCTTTTGCTAATCTAGTTTTTACTTTCCCTTCTATTGCGTTTTTTACAAAAATAAGTAAGGCTTTATTTTCAATCACTTTCTTCTTTTTTATCGTCTTTCTTTTCTTTAATTCTTACTGGTGTACCGTCCTTTAGTTTTTTAGAGATCGCAGAGTAGGGGGCAGAGATTACTTTCTGTCCTTCTTCTATCCCTGCAATTACGTGTATGTACTCATCGTTCTGAATACCCGTAGACACATCTACCATAGCTACGGTATCTGCATTGTAGACAAATACTACCTCTTTTAACTCATCATTATCGTCATTATCTTTATCTTTTTTTCTCGTAGTAACTGACTGGATAGGGATACTCATTACATTTTCTAGTACGTTTGTATAGATATCTACAGACGCAGACATCCCAGGTCTGAAAGGGTATCGTGTACCCGTAACCTTATTGTAAGAGTCAGCATCTAATCTTATTTTTACAATAAAGTTTGTTACCTGATCTGAACTTAGAGTCGTCCCTGTGGATGAGCTTATATTAGCTGCAGAGTTCGCTATTTCTGTCACGATACCATAGAAGGTTTTATCTAGGTACGCGTCTACTTCTATATCAGCGGTATCTCCCAGGCTTACCTTAAGAATATCATTTTCGCTTATCTCCACTTGTGTTTCCATGGAACTGAGATTAGCGATACGCATCATTTCTGTACCCTGCATCTGTATGGTTCCTACAACACGTTCTCCTTGCTCTACGGATAGACTTGATACGATTCCTGATACAGGAGCTTTTATGGTTGTTCTATTTAGATTTGTCTTTAGTTCTTTTAGGGATGCTACACTACTGCTAACATTAAATCCTGAACCTCTGGCACTTTCCTGGGCTGACTTAAGAGATGCTTCTGCCGCCCTTAGATTAGCCTCTAGACCTTGCAGTGTTGCTTGTGATTGGTCATATTCTACCTGAGAAATAACGCCTTCGTTCTTAAGTTCACTATTACGTAGGTGTACGGTCCTAGCATTTGATAAGTTGGCGATGATCTGTTCTTTCTGTGCTTTAGCATTTTCTATTTGCGCCTTGGACATGGATTCGGAAGCTTTAGCATTATTAAGTGCTGCTTCTCCTCTTTCTACAGTGGATAGATAGGCTTCTGGATCTATCTTAGCAAGCAACTGGCCTGCGACAACAGAATCTCCTTCAGCTACAAATAGAGAAACAATTTCTCCCGATACATCAGAGGAAATTTTAACCTCAGTTTCTGGAAATATTCTTCCTGATCCTGATACCGTTTCTTTTATCGTTCTTATCTCTGCTTCTACAAACTCTATAGCCTCACCCTTTGGTTTTTCCTTAGCCTTCATGTACGCTAGGCCAGCGAGTGCAATCGCTAGGATGATAAGTATGACGGTAATGAGTATTCTATTTGACTTTTTAGCCATCGTCTAATTTGGATTTAGGTTATAAGAACTATTTTAATGTCAAAGGTTTTCCTAGATAGAAATCTATAATTTTTACTTTGAATACATAATCATACTTAGCTATGAGTTTATTAATCTCTGCTGAGTCTAATAAGTTCTTAGCTGTAAGATATTCAAAAGTATTTATTACACCTAATTCATGCTGCTTTTCTGAATTCTGGAAAGATGCATTCTGAGAATTATAAGAGGCATTACTTGCTTCGTATTGTAGTTTTGCTGCACGGGCATCTGATAGGTTTTGCTGGAGTTGCGCTTTTAGATTCTCTCTTAAATTAGCTGTTTCAAATTGTGCATTTGTAACTGCAATCTCAGCATTTTGTACATTAGCATTGACGGCATTGTTGTTATAGATCGGAATGCCTAAGTTGAACCCAAAGCCGTAAGAAAGATTATCTTTTAATTGTTGGTTATAGCTACTTTGCAGGAAATTGATATTCGCATAGTTAGTTCCTATGCTACCGCCAAGTCCTAAGTTAGGATATCTGTCTGCTTGCGCTATCTTAATACCCATTTCTGCTGACTTTTCTCTAAGTACACCAGCTTGTATAGAACGTTGTCTATTAAGGGCTGAATTATAGAGCTCATCGATATTGACTAACATAGGATCAGTATCTAATCGTATATCTTCTGGAGCTTCTAAAATAATCGATTCTTCAGTTTCTTCTCTGAGTAATTGCTTAAGCTGTATGATCGCGTTATCATAATTATTCTGAGCACTTATTATATTCTGCTTGTCGAGTGCCATCTGAGCTTCTACTTGTAGGGATTCGTTTTTAGGAAGGATACCTGCACTGATAAGTTTATTGACCTGAGCAAGTTGATTTCCAGATAGGGCAAGTTGGTTCTCTGATATACGTTTGTTTTCTAGAGCAAAAAGTCCATTCAGATAGGTAGATACTACTTGTAAAGAAATATCATTTATCAATTGTTGGTGATCTTCTTTTGTAGCAGCAGTATTAACCTCGGCTTGTTTTATATTATTTTTTATTTTACCAAAATTAAAAAGCGTAACACGCGTGTTAAGGGATAAGTTATTAGAAAAAATAGTTTGTGCCTCGAACAAGTTTGTCACAGGATTGATAGATCGACCAAAATTCCAATTTACACCTGTATTAACATTTAGATTAGGATTTCTTGCATGTCTTCGTAGGTTTTCGTTTATTTCTGCACTTTGCATTCCCAATTCAGATTGCTTTACACTTATATTCTGTTCTCTGGCTGTGTATACACAGCTCTCTAAGGTCCATATCTCCTGTGCGGAAACAGAGATGGTAGTACAAAAGCAAATCATATAAAGTATAATTTTTATCATCGCGTTGATTAAATAAAGTATGAAATTATTTTACAAGTTTAATTTTTAAACCACTCATAATATATAATTATATATAAATGCCATAAATTTTCGGATGAATTCATAGTTTATACCACTACTGGTTGGATATTTTATTGTAAAATTTACTTAAATATACCGCATAACGGGGCACGAGTTATGAGACAGATTCAAGCAGAATTGGTATCCTAAGATCAACCTAAAGGATGAAGATACTTAATTCTGCACTGAGCAAGTACCTATTGTATTAGGTTATTCTTATCTGGAGGATACAATAGTTCTCATTCCGATGAGTCTGTCGTATCTTGCCCCAAATTCAGAGTAATACATAAGTACGGTGTACTCATTCTCTGTCTCATACCAGTTACCTTCTAGTAACTCAGTACTGATCTTGCCATCTTCGTCTATCATTCCATAAAGGTAATTATAGTATCCTTGCTTAAGCGTACAAGATCCTATATAGACCTTTCTCTCTTCATCATACCTCATTTTGTATGGTTCTCGAGCTTCCCAGTCTGTAAATTTTCCTATTATGTAGATGTCTTTATCGTACTTATAGGGAGGATCTAAAGTGAAAATTACTTCACTATATTCGCTTCGTACTCTATCATTATCGAAATCATCGTTGGCTAATATAAACTTACCATTGATATCTGTATCTGATAAGAAATTCCGATTAGTTCTCGGCTCTGTTATATGCAATAGTACAGTAGCAGCATCGTAAGTAATATCTATGGAATGGACAAATTCCGAAGTACTTCTAAGTGTCCGGGTATCAAAATTTCTAAATTCTTTCTGAGCCGGAAAAGTAATTAGATCTGTCTGATTCCATTGTATCTGGTTAGCAGTCTGGAACTTAGGAGATACATTTTCTATTGCGTTGTCCCATCTATTATTTTGTAAAACAACAGCATATAATTCGTTTATGGGATTAGTGATTCTGAAATTCTTATTGGTGACAAAAAAGTTGAGCTTATGATGTGTTCTCAGTAAACTTACATTGAATGGATTCTCCATTTTCACACCTATCGTGATCACATTTTCTATAACCATAAACCTTCTTGTGATGACGGGAATTTTGTCATCGTCATCACCCTCGTAGATGATAAGCACATAGTTTCCGGATACATTCCATTCTAGATCATCATTAGGAATCCTCAAGCTATAATTTGTATAATCTAAAATAGTCGAAATAGAATACTCAAAATCTTCTATTTCTTCTCCATTGTAACCATCCATATATTCTATGTCCTCTAATTCCGATCTCTCCCAGTTTTTAGTACAATGTACGATAGCATAGGTATAGATCTTATCACCACCTTCCATATCATCAAAACTGAGGGATAGACTTCCTCTAGAGTTAAGATCTATGATAGGAAAACTCTGTTGTAGGTTACCGTGACCAAACTGGACACTCTTTATATGATCGAAGTATATGAAATCTTTGTAAAAAAAATTATCGCTAGTTCCCTGACCTTGTAGACTGGACGCTAGGATGGTAAGACTTAGAATAAGAAAAAAATATATCTTGGTACAGTGCATAGTTTCTTTGATATGTATACTTTCAATTCAAGGAAATATATAACTATAGAGTTTATGAAAGCATTACTTTAACTTTACAATAACCTAGAATAGTGTAATTAGCTTTAATTTAATTTAAACATTGGCGCATATCTTGACTAACCTCTCATCGAATAATTAGGACTTTCTTTCGTTATCGTAATGTTATGTGGATGACTTTCCAGGACTCCCGCAGAAGTTATTTTTACAAGTTCCGCTTGTTTCAGACCTTCTATAGAATGTGCACCACAATAGCCCATACTTGCCCTTAGCCCTCCTAGATATTGCACCATAACTTCGGACAGACTTCCTTTGAACGGTACTCTACCTTCTATCCCTTCTGGAACAAGTTTTTTGACATCATCTTCTACATCCTGAAAGTATCTGTCTTTACTACCTAGTTCCATTGCCCCTAGCGAACCCATACCTCTATAAACCTTAAATTTCCTTCCCTGGTATATAATGGTTTCTCCTGGAGCCTCCTCTGTCCCTGCAAAGAGGGATCCTGCCATGATGGTACTGGCGCCTGCAGCTAGTGCCTTAGAGATATCTCCAGTATACCTTATACCTCCATCACCGATTATGGGTACACCAGAATTCTTTATACCTTCATATGCTTGCATGATAGCCGTTAGCTGAGGGACACCTACGCCAGCTACGATTCTCGTTGTACATATACTTCCTGGTCCTACGCCTACTTTTACACCATTGACACCTGCATCTACAAGAGCTTTTGCGCCTTCAGCGGTAGCAACATTCCCTCCTATAATTTGTAAATTAGGAAATTTCTGTCTCGCCATTTTTATAGAATCTAATACACCCTTAGAATGTCCGTGGGCTGTATCTATACAGATAACATCTACATTGACATGTACTAAAGCTTCTATCCGCTCATGCATATCCCTTGTTACACCTACCGCTGCTCCTACGACTAATCTACCATGTAGATCCTTACTAGCAAGTGGATGGTTCTGTAACTTAAGGATATCTTTGTAAGTGATAAGTCCTACTAACTTATTGTGATCATCTACTACGGGCAGTTTTTCTATTTTATATTTCTGGAGTATTTGTTTTCCTTGATCTAGAGTTGTTCCTACAGGTGCTGTAACAAGATTTTCTGTCGTCATAATATGCCTAATCGGACTAGAAAGTTTAGTTTCGAATCTTAAATCTCTATTCGTTAGGATTCCAGAAAGTTGACCTTGATTGTCAATGATAGGAATACCTCCGATTTTATTTTTGCTCATGATATGGAAAGCATCACCTACTGTAGCTTCAGCAGTCAGCGTAATAGGATCTAGTATCATACCACTCTCAGACCTTTTGACGCGTCTTACTTGCTCGGCTTGCTGATCTATATCCATATTCTTATGTATCATACCTATGCCACCTTCTCTTGCTATAGCTATGGCAAGATTAGATTCTGTAACGGTATCCATTGCTGCGGAAACGATAGGAGCATTGAGTTTGATATCAGTAGTAAGCTGAGTACTGATGTCTACCTCTCTAGGTAAAACTTCTGAATATGCGGGTACCAGCAATACATCGTCGAAAGTTAAGGCTTGCTGTATCCGGCTTGTGCGTGATTGGTTTTTACTATCCATTTGCAAAATTATAAAAACAATTAGATTAGATGGTACTTAAAAAAGATATATTTTTGAATATATTTATTGCCATGCTCGGACAAAAATTAAGTGTTTTCTCTGATGAGTATTTTATGAAACTCGCGCTGAATGAAGCCATCAGAGCGGAGGAACTCGGTGAGATACCCATAGGTGCGCTAGTCGTATCACAAAATGTAATTATCGCTAAGGCTTATAACCAAGTGGAATTACTGTCAGATGTATCTGCTCATGCGGAGATACTGGCAATTACTTCTGCATCATCATACCTAGGAAGTAAATACCTCAGGGGCTGTACCTTGTACGTAACATTAGAACCTTGTATGATGTGTGCTGGGGCACTTAAGTGGAGTCAGATAAGTAGGATAGTGTATGGTGCTAGTGATGAGAGAAATGGATTCATGAAATATGGTAAGGAGTTATTACATCCTAAGACGAGACTAGAATATGGTGTCATGCACGAGGAGTGTTCTTCTATAATTTCTAATTTTTTTAAGAGCAAAAGACTTTTATAATCTTAAAGTAGCGTTAAGCCTACTGTTAATTTATCTTAAGAATGTAGCATCTTAAACCTACATTGCGTTTATTTGATAATTGATATTATGCTAAAAATTACTCCTATGATTACATCTGCATTTAGAATTCTGTGCGCCCTAAGTCTATTTAGTTTTGTGGCTTGTAGCCCTAGTCTGACACCTTTTACAGAAAGAATTCATAACGAGTTTGATTTCTCAGAAGATGATTTGCAAAGGATTCAGTTCTACTTATCAGACAATATTGTTCTTAATAGAAACTTAGGGGGCGAAGAATCTAGGATCACGGAGGGAAAGATCAGAGTGATAGATGGAAGAGAGGTAGAGGAAATTATTTTTGAAAAGGGCACACCAGGTGTTTTATTATTCTCTCCTAAAAGAGATAGATTCGCTATAAGTTTTGAGGCAGAAGGTAATGACAAATATCTCATGTTCGGACCTAATGATAGCGCTGGAGGAAGATATGTATTATTAGCAAAAGAATGGCGTAAAAACAGAGGTAAGGTCAGCTACAATGGTAGAACCTACAATACAAATTCTAGAAGTGCTTACGCTTCCTTAATGGTAGATATGGACAAGTATAGAAAAGTAAAATACCAATCTACTAAGGCGAAAGGAAGAAAAGTGAAATCCTAATGTTCTGCTCTAGTCCCTTTTAAGAAAGGAACAAAGCTGTAGTCGCCAAAGGATTTCTGATCATAACTACTTTCTGATGTTTTCTGTATCCTTACCATCTTTTGTTTGCTATCATCTCCTATAGGGATGACCATGATACCGCCTATCTTGAGTTGCTGGAAGAGCACCTTAGGAAATTTAGTAGCTCCTGCTGTAACAATTATTCTGTCAAAGGGAGCAAATCTTTCAGAACCTGCATATCCATCACCGAAGAGTGTTCTTATATTTCCAAATCCTATATTATGAAGAAACTTTGCAGTCTGTATATAGAGGTTTTCCTGTCTTTCTATAGAATATACCTTGACATCGAGAAAAGAAAGTACGCAAGCCTGATAACCAGACCCTGTACCGATCTCTAATACCTTCATGCCCGCTTCTAATTCTAGTAATTCTGTTTGTCTTGCTACCGTATAGGGTTGTGAAATAGTCTGCCCTTCACCTATCTGAAAAGCTTGATCTCTATAAGCCCATTCTGCAAATGCTTCCTCTAGAAAAAAATGTCTAGGTATGGTAGCTATGGCTTCTAGTACATTTTCGTCATTAATTCCTTTTTTGATAAGTATTCTGACTAGCTGTTTTCTTAATCCTTTGTGTCGTTGGCTATCTTTTCTCATTCGTTTATTATAAAATATAAAAGGAATACGCTCATTATGAAGCAACAATGTATTAAATATAAATGTAATATGATATTTTAAGCCAAGTTTTAATTTTATTTTGTCATATTTATAGCTCATTATAAAATGTTGAATCAGTTATGGCATCGATAAGATTTGGTACAGATGGGTGGCGAGCAATTATCGCAAAAGATTATACAGTAGAAAATGTAAAAAGAGTATCAGAGGCGACTTGTCAATGGATGCTCAAGAAAAGGTTTTCTTCAGTAGTTATAGGGTATGATTGTCGATTCGGTGGTAAGATGTTCAGCGAAGTTGTTGCTAGCGTTTTTGGAAATTATAATATTAAGGTATTCATAGATAAGAATTTTGTTTCTACACCCATGGTTTCATTAGGGGTAACTCATTTTAAAGCAGGTCTAGGGGTCGTTATTACCGCAAGTCACAATCCAGCCTCTTACAACGGTTATAAACTGAAGTCTTCTTTTGGTGGCCCGACGATTCCTAGCGAGATATCTGAGATAGAGGCGATCATACCAGAAAATAGCATAGGTAGTATGCCTAAGATAGATGAGTTAGTAGAGGCGGGTCTTGTAGAATATGTGGATCTAGAAAAAATATATTTGGACCACGTAAAATCTAGTTTCGATCTTGATCTTATAAAAAATAGTAGTATAGAACTAGCTTACGATGCAATGTACGGAGCAGGGCAAAATGCGGTGAGAAAATTGTTTCCCGATGCACACTTACTGCATTGCGAATATAACCCAAGTTTCCACGATCAAGCTCCCGAGCCCATCCATAGGAATCTAGGAGAGCTCTCAGAACTGATAGCAAAAAATCCTAATATTAATCTTGGTCTTGCTAATGATGGAGATGCCGATAGAATAGGTCTCTATGATGAAGATGGGGAATTTGTAGATTCACACCATATTCTATTATTGTTACTTTATTATCTCAAGGAATATAAGCAATATGATGGTAAGGTGATTATAACCTTTTCTGTAACGAGTAAGATGCAACAACTTGCAGAGCAATATGGCCTTGAGGTAGAAGTAACTAAAATAGGATTTAAGTACATAGCAGAGATCATGATACATGAAGATGTATTAGTAGGTGGAGAAGAATCAGGTGGCCTTGCGGTAAAAGGTCATATTCCTGAAAGAGATGGTATATGGATAGGTCTTATGATCATGGAATTTATGGCTAAGACCAACAAATCCCTAAAAGAACTTATCCAAGAAGTGTACGCTAAAGTAGGACCTTTCAAATGTGATAGAGATGATCTTCATATTACCGAAGCACTAAAACAAAACATCTTAAAAAGGTGTAAAAATGATGAGATACATCGTATAGGAAGTCAAGACATCATACGAAAAGAGACCATAGACGGATATAAGTATTTTCTATCTGAGGACGCCTGGGTAATGGTAAGGCCTAGTGGTACTGAACCCATCTTAAGAGTATACGCACAAGGCAAAGATCATCAGGAGGTACGACAGTTACTCGATGCAGCACATGTATCCTTACAAGAAGGTCTGAATGCGTAGTATGTCAAATAATCAAGTGGTTTACGTTGCATACTAAGGATCTGCTACAAGTTATCACCCATGATTCTGACAGGATAAAAGTAACCTGGAAGGCGTATATAATTTCGTGGGAGTACCCTCCCTCTCGCTATTAATAGTATTCTTTCTCAGCTCTGATAGAACGAAATAGCCTTAGACAATTTTTAATACAATAAACTGTTGTGATTTTTCTATTTTCAATGGGAATCAAAAATTCATATTGCTTAGAGATGATGGCATCCCTAGATCCCCTGTTTCAGTTTTGAACTGGTAGGTACCTATTATTCCTATATGGCTTTGATTACTATCTTTTATTTCGTGGAAAGAAGTGCATTCCAGATCATCAGAATAGAAAATATGATCATACGGCATCTTAAGTGAACCGACGGGAGCTTCTCTTCTAGAATTTAGGAGTTCTGTTCTCGATCTGAACTGACTTATCTCGTTTGCCCAATAAACCATATTGAAATCGCCCATAGAGAGAATAGCATTGTCTATAAGATTGATTTCTGATTCTATCGTTTTTAGATGATCCTTAGTATTATCTAGCGCAGCTGGTCCGAATGGAGGCAGTACATAAGAACTCATTACACTGATAACATAGCCATCTAACAAAATGTCAGCCTTGAGATTAGGTATCTCATTGTAGTATATCATTTTGGTTTCGGCTAGTGGATATTTAGAATATAATGCCATCCCGTAAGGATCTATTCTTACATTATTTTCCGAGTTAGAAAAAACGTCAGTCAGGTTTTTATGTAAAAATAGATTCCAGTCAGGGGTGAGTTCTTGAAGTGATAATATATCTGGCTCTATGATATTTATGATCGATAGAAGACTGTCATAGTTGTCTGTGATGGAGCCTAAATTTATATGTGCTACGGTGACTGATGGTAAGTTGTTAGATGCAGGAAGTACAATGTTAGTATTAGATGCTTGCTTTAGAAACAAACAAAGGATTGCCGAGCATGCAAAACTAGAGAACATCAGTCGCTTCCTAGATAAGAATAAAAAAAACATTCCTATAGCAATGAAAATTAACATAAAGTGGACCGTGTTCTCAGAAAACTTCTTGAGGTATTCTATATCTGGCGTAAAAATCAAGCAAAGGGTGAATACAAAGAAACCCAATGAAATAACCGACGCAATAATACTTTTATTTACCTTTTCGCTCATTCTTTAATCTAATACCTCTGCGATTGCAAAAACTAATTTTTCTTCTAATCTATCTCCATCAGGATGGAAACCGCTAAAGTGCGCAATATATATACCCATCGAAGCTAATGTTCCTTCTTCTACAGTACCGTCCCATTTGACGATACCAGAAACTGAAGGTAACGCTGATTCTGCTAAATTACGAATAAATTTACCTTCCGCATCGTAGATGTTGACACTTAGGCTATAGCCTGTACTAGGTAATGTATAATTTATTATTAATAGATCTTCGAATCCATCTCCATCAGGGGAGAATACTTTCTTATCTAAAGAGAATATATCTGTACCAGATGTACTAGAGATTCTGTTAGAGTTTTCGTAACCTGGTGTGGCATACCCTGAAAACTCAGAGGCTGAATTCCAGTTGTCGGCACTATTAGTAGCTACTTCAGAGCTTAGACGCTCTAGGCTCACTCCCTCCGTATCACTCAGAAGTGTAGAGTGTAACTCACTCGTATAATTAAAAGAATCTATAGCTGTAATATTCGTTCCGTCAAAGTAAAGTAATGATACATTACCTTCATCATTATTATAGCTAGGCAGATCCATCTCATGTACAGCATCAGGATTTAGTAAGGTATAATTATCATCTAGGAAATCCTTGTCTTCCGTAAAGGCGATATATTCATCTGGAGATATTTCATTAGGTCCGAGTATAACTTCAAAATTACCATTAGTACCGTTAATTAAGACAAGTCCACTTAGTGATAGCGTCTTATCTGATCGATTATATATTTCTATGAAATCTGTACCACCAGGAAAAGGATCGCTAAGTACTTCGTTTATAATGAGGTCTCCCACGGCAGGGGTTTCTAATCTTGAAAAAATAATACCTTCTACTGAACTTGTATTTCCAGTAAGATCACTTATAGAAGGTATGTCGAGCGTATAATCTATCCCCCCTGAAATATCCTCTGTAAAACTAATAAGCAATTTATTGAGCTCTCCCTCATGGTAATCAAGGGAGGCGATATTTATAGATGGACTGACGATCACATCACTAGTTGCTATTTCTTCTACAGCTTCATCAAAACACAAGAGCAAACTATTACTAGATAGGAGAGAACTGCTTATAATTTCTGGACCTTCAGAATCTATAATTTCTACGCCACTATAGATATCATCAAAAAAGAACTTATCTGTTCTTGTTGCTGTGTATTTGCACCAAAGCCCTAAATAGCTATTATCTGTAATGGAATTGGCATCCGATATTGTAATCTCCGGGGTTAGGACTAAACCCCCATCATAGTTTATATCTAATTGCCATGTGCCAGCTGTTTTTACAATTTTTACTCTAGCTACTGATGGATCTGTAGCTAGAGCACCCATGGTTCCACTACCCATCAAAGTAGGACTTCCATTTTCTAACTGATAGAATTTAAGCTCATCATCTGATCCAGTTTCGCCGACTTCTACATAATAACCGTCAGCTATAGTAAGGTCTAAATCGCTAAGAGCAAAGTATATTCTCATAATATTGCTACCAGATGGTGCAAACTCCATTCTGAAATAAAAACTCCACTCATTAGATTCTTCTGGACTAATAGAGGTGTATAAAAAAGACTCCCCAGCATCTGGAGCATTAAGCTGAAGCTCTAGATCATCATTAACGATGAAGTTATTTACATCTCCTTCCCAGACAGGATTAGCAATAAAATTTCCATCTGAAAAGTTATCAGATAGCTGTGCTAAGCCCAAATTGTGGCTAAACACTAAAAAAAATATGATAAAATATTTACACATTATTAGCACAAAGTATAAGTAATAAGGTAATGATGTTATTTTTAGATCTTATTTATAAAATCAAATATAATGAATATTGCAATTGTAGGTGTAACAGGACTAGTAGGAAATGTTATGCAAGAGGTTTTAAAAGAAAGAAATTTTCCTATAGATAATCTTATTCCTGTAGCGTCTAGTAGATCTGTAGGAAAAAAAATAAACTATAAAGGGAAGGACTATTCAGTTGTAGATAACGCTACTGCCCTCAGATCTACGGATATAGACATAGCTTTGTTTTCCGCAGGAGGATCTACGTCTCTAGAATGGGCACCTAAATATGCAGAGAAAGGTATATATGTTATAGATAATTCTTCTGCCTGGCGCATGGATCCCGGTAAGGTCCTCTGTGTACCTGAGATAAATGCTCATCTGATTAATAATGAGACTAAGATAATTGCAAATCCTAATTGTTCGACTATTCAGATGGTAGTTGCGCTTTCAGAAATACATAAGGCATTTAAGATTAAGAGACTAGTAATCTCCACCTACCAGTCATTTACGGGTACAGGTAAGCAGGCTGTGGATCAGTACAATAGCGAAAAGACAGGCAAAGCTTATGATGCTAATACGGCAGCTTACCCTCATCCAATCTTTGCTAACTGTATTCCTCATTGTGATGTTTTCTACGATAATGGATACACAAAGGAGGAGCTGAAACTTGTGGAGGAAACAAGAAAAATATTAGGAGATGAGTCGATTAAGATTACAGCTACAGCGGTCCGTGTTCCTGTATTCGGGGGACATTCAGAATCTGTCAATGTAGAATTTGAAAATGCATTTGACATACAGAAAGTAAAAGATTTACTGAACAGTACTTCAGGAGTAGTGGTACATGATGACCCTAAGCATAATGTATACCCCCTGCCTCTAGAAGCGCATGGTAAAGATGAAGTTTTCGTAGGTAGACTCAGGAGAGATGAGAGCATAGAGCATGGACTGAACATGTGGATTGTATCTGATAATCTAAGAAAAGGTGCGGCGACGAATGCAGTTCAGATTGCAGAACACTTGATTTCAAATGTGCTATAGCTTAACTTGCGAACTTATTGTATTAAAAAAAACGTTATAAAATAAGTTATTCTAAGAAGGACATAGTAATTCTTGTACAAAAGAAGTATGAGATAGATTAATAAATTACATGAATCGCTGGTGGAATAAAATTTGTAGTAAATAGGATTACAAGAAACTGGCACAGCAAAAAAAATCACGATGAAAAAGAAAATTGTACTCTGGGGAACAGACGAAGCAGACAAAAAATTGCTCATAGCAATCGAACTACTCGAGAAGGAAAATAAAACCAAATTACTGACCTTTCCCGAAGAAATCGCTACCGAGGAATTATATAAAAATCTAATGGATAAGTGGCGTACAGGTCAAGAGCTGGATTTCCCTGAGGGTCACAAAGAGGAGGTAAGACCGCTTTCTGTTACAGATAGTTTGTTGCCGGATAATATCAAGGCAGATAAAACGGATATTATAAATAGAGCAAAATCAGAGTGGCACTTTGTTGTGCTATCATCTAAATTGTACGAATTGTACAAAGGTGAGCTAGAAGACCTTACAGAGAAAGTGAAGCAAGTTTCAAAATTCGAGAAAAACCTATGGGAGGAGGCGAAATCTTTCTGGGGCAAAGTGCAAGAGCAATCTAGGGAGCGAAATCTTTTTAGAGAACATGCAGAAACCCTAAAGCAGGATACAAACAAAGTCTTTGATCAGCTCAAAGAATATAAGAAAGTTCTTAATCAAGAATTCAAGGCAATATCATCAAAACATAAGGATACATTCTACACGCAGCTAGGAGATATACAAGCAAAAATAGAAAAAGGCCTAGGACTAGGACCTATCTTCGAAGAGTTAAAAAAACTCCAAGGCGATTTCAGAGGAACAGAGTTCACAAGAGAGGATAGGACTAAGGTGTGGAATAGATTAGATAAAGCTTTTAAGGACGTAAAAGAAAAGCGTTTCGGTAAGCAAAGTAATAATTCTAATTCGGGGCTGGATAAAGTGCAGAGACGTTACGATGGTCTTATGTCAGCTATAGATAAGATGAAAAGATCTATAGACAGAGATAAGAGCGATCAGAAATATCAAGATAGACTTATATCGGAAACTGAAGGTCAGCTAGAGCAACAAATCAGACAGGCTAAGGTCGTCATGATAAAAGAAAAAATTGCTTCTAAGGAACTACGTCTTGCAGATATGATGAAAACAAAGGCCGAGTTAGAAGTAAAAATAGAGCAAGAGAAAGTAAGAGAGGAAAAACGAAAAGAAAAAGAGAAAATAGAAAAAGCTAAAAAAGAAGTCAAACAGAAAATAGCCAATGAGATAGAGGAGAAAAATAAAGCTATGGCTGCTGACTCAGCTTCTCTAACTGCAGCTGCTGCAGCTATTTCTAGTACTAAAAAGAAAGTTACCCCTCCTCCTGTAGAATTACCTAAGGATAATATTGTTCCAGATGCTCCAGCAGGCAAAGTGGAAGCTCCGCACGTAAAAGTAGAGACGCCCAAGGAGATATCTGAAGCTCCAGTAGCTAAATCGGACAAAGTGGAAGTGATAGTAAAAACGCCAGAAGTAAAAGTGGTAGTAGATCCACCAAATGCAGCAGGTGAGGCGAAGCTAGTTAAGGATGCGGAAAGTAAAGCAGAAACAGTAACACCTCAGTCTGAGGAAAAGACAGAAGAAAATGAGGGTAGCGGGATAGGTAAAGCTGCAAAAGCGGCGACAGCAGGAACGCTATTAGGAGCGATTACTAAAACAGTAACGGATGCCTTAGAAGATGTGGTAGAAACTGTAAAAGCAGTTGCGGAGGTTGTAGAAGACCAGGTGGAAGAAGCGGTGCAGAAATTTACTGGAGAGGAAGAGTAATAGGCATATTATATTATAAAAAAAGAAGAGGACTTAATCAATTTTGATTAAGTCCTCTTCTTTTTTTTATAACTTCTTACCGTGAGTTACTAAGAAATTTAGTTGATCACTAATTTCTTAGACACTACTGCATTTCCAGATTCTAATTTAACGATATAGAATCCTTTAGGGAAATTAGAAGTATTAACCGTAAGGATCTGCTCTAATCTATTCAGCGTAAGCACATTTGAAAATACATTCTGACCTGATATAGTCGTTACAGTAAGCACAGCATTCATATCTTCCTTAGATGCTAATCGTATGCTTGCATAATCCTGAGCAGGATTAGGATATATTTCCATATTTACATTAGCAGCAAATACATCATCTTGGACAGATACAGAATTTGCAGTATTTACAAATGTTTCTACTGCTTCGGTACATGCATCACCGTCTGCTCCACCACTAACACAAGCCGAAGAGCTGTATTTGAACAGATCCATGATTTCTACATCATCCACAAACCATCCTGGAAGAATACCTTGAGCCATTTCATCTGTTGCGAATCTAAATCTGATCTGCGTGCTCTCTCCCGTAAAATCACTTAGGTCTATCCATGAATCTCTCCAAATCTCAAAATTGTTTCCCGTGAAGGCTTCGTTATTAGGTATAGCAAGGGTTCCATAATTTATAATAGAGGTATATCCATTTCTGATAAACTTATCATTAACAGGTCTCCATACAGAACCATCTTCAGAGATTTCTACAAATCCTCCATCTCCACCAGATTCTGTTTCCCACTTATGCCAGAATCTTAATACAGGATTAGCACCTGATACACTAAGAGGCACTGACACTAGTCGTACATCTGATTCCGTATCTACGTCAGGAATATTATAGGAGAAATTTCCACTTAGAGCCTGAGCACTTGATAGGTTCCAATTGTTGAATCCGTTTATATCTTGTGACCAGTTATCTATACCTTCTTCGAATTCATCTTTGAATAGAGAGATAGATGCATCAGATGATGGAGTAGATACAGTATATGTTATCGTAACCTCATCTAAACTCGCCATAGAACTTAGGTCAAAAACGATCTCGTTTCCTGTCATAGAGGCAATATCCATACTTGCTGATCCTGCTACCAGAGAAGTGCCATCAGGTAGAAGATCTGTTACCACAACACTAGATATATCTTCTGGCGTGTGATTTCTTACTAGTAGATTCACCTCTATGTCATCTCCAGGATTGATCAGTTCAGTAACTGATTTGTCTATCTTCAGCTTAGCTATACAGGTTGCTAGGATATCAAAATTTTCTGATCCATCATTTGCATCATCAGAACTGTTCTGATTAGCAGAGACACCTACACCTCTTCTCGCAAAGGCTTCCCATATTATACAAGCATTTTCACCACCATAATTGATTTGGTCAGCTGCCAATATTGCATCTCTTCCATCTATAAATCCAGGACTACAAGGTTGTAATTTCATGCCATCTATAACAAGTTTTACAGCTTTATGATTTCCAGATTCTATATTAGACCAATCTGCATCATAACCATAAAGATCTGTCATCAGCCAGAACATATCCCATAGACAATCTACCCATACTTCTCCGATAGGATGCGGAGCCGCCTGTCCTTTGATATCGTCATAAGTCTGCGGATTGATATTCATATCAGTAGAGTAGGGGAATCTTCTTATTCCTCTTCCATTGACTGTCTCACCTTGAGCGAATGTACCGATTCCTCTAGAATCAGCTCCTGTATCACCGTCCTCTACGGTAAGTACTAATGAGAAGTAATCACTCCAGCCTTCTCCCATCTGCTCACCATTACCTAAGCAACCTGCCGCGGATGGTCCTCCTGTAAGTCTATTTGATATTCCATGAGCATACTCATGAGCTATGATTCCGTTATCATAAGCCGCATCTAGCTGAGATGGCCCTATTGTTATTTCTGGCTTCACTGACATCACAACGTCGATCCCAGAATTAATAGATGCTCTTATTCTATCACAATCAGACTTTTTCATCATGAATGTCGGAATAGTTACTTGTGGACCATCAACTCCACCAAGCATACCTGGAGCTGTTTCTCCATCACCACCGTTTATACCAGCAACATTACATATGATACAAGCTACGGCTCCATTGTTTTGAGCATTGAATGCTTTGCTTCCAAATTCGCAACCACCTCTATCTATTAAAGCAATATTATTATTAACATCTGAGTCGTTAACTATATCGTTACAACATTCAGTTCCACCTGAAGGAGAATCATCAAAGGCAATTGCAATATTAGCTCTTATATCAAAATTTTCATAATTGGCATATGACCATCCATCACCAACTGCACCGTATTCGTATGAACCAGTTAATTCAGTTGGTTCATCTACATTTACTAAGCTGTTTCTGTTTATATCCCATAAATACATTTGCATCTGTCCAGGAGCTCCATCTGGAGGTGTTGCAAAATTTGCATTATTGGTTCCTGATCCATCAGAAGCCTGAGCAAGTACAGCGTCGTTCCCTATCCCAGAATTTCCGTAAGTATTTCTTTGGAAATTACCCGCCGCCTCATTGAATCCTAATAGGTGAGTGATATCATGTATGATATTATTCATGTAAAATAAATTCGTTACACCTGATAACTCGTTATCTACTGGCTCAGCTAGTAAGTCATGAGAGAAGTCGAATATAAGATCATCTCCTCCGTCAGGCTCATCACCTGCAGAAATTCCTGTATCATTCTTATCTGTATAAGCATGTACATTGTTTCCTCTTGTTATCGTATATTCTGGTCCTTCTATTCCATCTACATCATGCCATCCAAAAGGAGAAGCCGCATCGATTTCTGCACCAGTAACTATTTCATGGGGTCCGTGTATAGGACTTTCTGCAGGTAGGCCATAAACTCTGTAGCTCGCACCCATCTTCATAGCACTAGTCAGTGCCGATTGAGAGCTAGTTGCATCCTGATTATGGTCAGAACATGTATCTGCATGATTTTTACTGTATTTTCCCTTAGAGTGGTTGCAGTATACGGTATAATTATGCTTACTGATGACTTCTGAAGTATTAGCATCTACTCTGATACTCCACCAGTCTGCATTATCTTTCATTTTTACCGTTACATCCCATGTAGGAGCTACCGTACCATCCGCAGTGAGTGCGTATGATTTCTTTACCTCTATATCTCTTTCTGCATAAGAGGTCGGATGATAGATCATGTGATCGTCAGACTTCTGCGTCTTGATTTGTAATAGATTAGTATTCTGTACCTTTAGTACTTTTTCTACAGCACTGATCGCAGCAGTAGGTGCCGTGCTGAAGTTTCTGGAGGAAACCTTTTCGTTAAGATTTGCAACAAACCTATTACCATAGAAAGGTACAGTACCATCAGCCATTATATTAAGGTTAAGAATCGCATTATGTATCGGAATTCCATCCACAGTCTGTGTAAGATAGATATGGGTTACCCCATTGTCGGATATATACATGTCTGTCAAAATGTAATCGGCTACATCATCTGCGGACAAACCTAGTTTTTCAAGGTTCTGCTCTACAAAGGATTGTGCCTGGTCGAGACTCTTTTGGTTCTGAGCCCAGAGACCCGAAATCATCAAAAAAGAAAGGAAAAATGTAAATAATTTTTTCATTAAAACGTGAGTTTAATTACGGAATGTTGTAAATATACATTTTAAGATTGTATCTGTATTTTCATAATTGGAGAAATTTAGTACTCCTTCAAGACTTTTAGATTGGAAAAAAATAACGAGATCGTTATAGGACGTAAGCCAGTAAGGGAACTTTTAGAACAATTAGAGCATCTAGATAAGGTCTGGATAGATCAGAAACTTACAGGCGATTACGAAAAAGAAGTAAGAAAACTCTGTAAGGAAAAAGAAATTCCCCTTACAAGAGTACCTACTGTAAAGTTAGACAAGCTTTCTAGGTTTAAAAATCATCAGGGCGTTCTTGCTTTTACAACGCCCATACAGTTTTACAAATTAGAAGATATTATTAACCAGAGCTTTGAGTCGGGGAAAGCTCCTTGTGTCCTCATTATGGACAATATAACGGATATAAGAAACCTGGGAGCAGTAGCTAGAACTGCTTATTGGTTTGGTATAGATTGTATTGTATACGCTCTGAGACAAGCCCCTCCGATCAACTCTGCCGCTATAAAGGCGTCAATGGGTGCTTTGTTAAGTATTCCTGTATGCAGAGTACCTTCTATCGTGAATGCGCTGAAGTATCTAAAAGAATCAGGGATTAAGCTTATTGGTAGCTCTTTATTAGATGCTCAGCTTCCTGGAGATATGAAAGCGAGCGATCCTATGGCACTTATATTAGGATCAGAAGAACGTGGTATTTCTAGAGAAGTGGAACAAATGTGCGATATGCTCGTTCATATACCAGGCACGAGTAATATAGATTCTTTGAACGTTTCTGTTGCTTCTGGTGTATTGTTATATGAGATATTCAATCAGAGAAATAATAAATAATATGCGTACTTTCTTTAATAGATTACTAATCCTACTTTTTGCTTCCGTTTTTTTCTTTGCATGTAAATCGACCAAGGATGCTGTATCCTCCAAAACAGTTTCCGTAGACGATGAAGTACTAGCAGATGCCCTGCTTTGGAAAATTTCAGGAAAAGACATCAAGAAGCCTTCTTACTTATATGGGACAATACATCTGATCAACAAAGATGATTTTTTCTACCCAGAAGGAACCATGGCAGCTCTAGATGCAACAGAAGACATTGTATTCGAGATAGATATGGATGATATGAACGATGTGTCTAAGCAGATGGGTATGATGAGCAAGATCTTCATGAAAGATGGTGTAACGCTGAAAGATCTCTTGTCAGAAGAGGAGTATGCTGTTGTCAATAACCACTTTAAAGATATGGGTCTACCCATGATGATGTTAGATAAGTTTAAGCCGATGTTTCTAACGGTTTTTGCCTCAGGAGATATGGATATGAGCGATATGATGAAAGGCGGAGGTATGGGAGGTGATGTAAAATCTTACGAAATGGAGTTTTATGATCTGGCTCAGAAAATGGACAAAGAGGTAGAAGGCCTAGAAACAATAGAGTATCAGCTAGAAGTATTTGAGAAAATACCCTACAAAGAGCAAGCACAGATGCTCGTAGAAGCCATTAAAAGTGCTGATATGGGCAGTGATCAGTTCGATGAAATGGTACAGATGTACAAGCAACAACAGATTACCGCAATGGTAACTATGATCGGAGACGAAGAGCAGTCTATGGGAGACTACGAGGACATTTTGCTTAAAGATAGAAACACCAACTGGATACCTCTGATGGCTGCGAAAATGACATTAGAGCCTACTTTTTTTGCAGTAGGAGCGGGTCACCTTGCGGGCACTAGTGGTGTGATAAAGCTTCTAAAAAAACAAGGATACTTGGTTACTCCTGTCAGCCAGATCAAAAAATAGATGCCTACTATCATAGAGATAAATGGACATTTTCCTCAGATAGATGCTTCAGTATGGGTAGCAGAAAATGCAACAATCACGGGGGATGTACATATTGGGAAAGACAGTAGCGTCTGGTTCCAGGTAGTCATACGAGGCGATGTCAATAAGATTATCATAGGAGAAAAAGTAAATGTCCAAGATGGAGCTATTATCCACGGGACGACTGGCAAAGGGGATACCATCATAGGTAATTCTGTAACCTTAGGTCATCGTGCTATTATACACGGCTGTCAGATAGCGGATCATGTTTTGATCGGCATGGGTGCTATAATATTAGATGATACTCGTATACAAGATAATGTAGTAGTCGGAGCGGGATCTGTAGTGACACAGGGACAGACGTTAGAATCGGGTTTCCTCTACGCAGGTGTCCCCGCCAAGAAAATAAAACCTCTAGATCCAGAAAATTCTAAGATATACACTACACTATCCGCAGAGGCGTATATACAATATGCTGAGCTATATAAGAAACAAGGGGCATAGCGCTTTCCATTTATTAGATAATATAGAGACCTCTAGCAGTATTTCTTACTCTTTTAGTTAATTATATATACATTATAAGTACACCTTTTTATATTTGCAGACTAGTGTATATAAACCCAGCCATGATGATGCTATCTAGAGTTTTTTTATTATTGTTTGTAGTAGTACTTCTTTTTAGTTCTTGTGGGAAAGATTCTTCCCAGGAACTTTCTGGTAGTCTATTTTCTAAGATGAGTGCTGAGCAGACAGGTATCGATTTCAGAAATGATCTGATGGAGGATATCTATAGCAGTTGGAATGTACTTTCCTATGAATACTTTTACAACGGAGGAGGTGTTGCGCTTGGAGATATAAATGATGATGGTCTACTCGATGTTTTTTTTACTGGGAACACTTCTCATAATAAGCTATATCTTAATAAAGGGAATTTTAAGTTTGAGGACATCACTAACTCAGCAGGCATAATTCATCAAGGATGGGCGACTGGCGCTACGATGGCTGATGTCAATAATGATGGCAAGTTAGATATTTATATATGTCAAGGAGGTCCCTATAAGCAGGCTGACAAAAGAAAAAATCTACTGTACATAAATCAAGGAGATAATAAATTTACTGAATCGGCAACAGCCTATGGATTAGATGATGCTAATCTTAGTACGCAGGCTGCATTTTTTGACATGGATAAGGACGGTGATCTAGATTGCTACGTGATGAATGAATCAAAATATTTTAGAGTCAAGCTAAGTCAAATTCTAAAAGATATTGAAGATCCGACAAAGCATCAACAGGCGAGTGGCAGAATGTTCAGAAATGATGGTGGCAAATTTACAGACATTACAACAGAGGCTGGTATGCTTAGATATGGATATGGGCTGGGTCTATGTGTAAGCGATATCAATGAAGATGGCTATCCTGATGTCTACGTAGCTAATGATTATAGTGTACCAGATATGATGTATATCAACCAAAAAGACGGTACCTTTTTGGATGAAATAAAACTAAGAACTAAGCAGATATCTTGGTTTAGCATGGGTGTAGATATTGCAGATGTCAATAATGATCTTAAGAAAGATATCGCTGTCGTAGATATGGCGACAGGTGATCATGTAAGAGGTAAGACGCTGATGGCTTCTATGAATCCGGCGGCTTTCCAGCAAACCCTTGACCTCGGTTATCAGCGACAACATATGTTTAACGCTTTCCAGATAAATGATGGATCTAATAGCTATAATAATCTTGCAGGCATGTACAAACTGCTCAAAACAGATTGGAGCTGGGCATCATTATTTGCAGATTTTGATAATGACGGTTACAAGGATTATTTTGTGTCTAATGGATATAGAAGATACAGTAGAGATAACGATTCTAGATTAAGATTACGACAAGCGAGAGATGCTAATGGAGGGATTGTTCCTAATCATCTGAGGAAGGAATTATTCGATCAGATACCACAGATACCGATAGAAAATGTAGTATACCACAATAGCAAGGGAGAGAAGTTCGATGAAATAGGAGCAGACTGGGGTATCAATGATGCAGGTTATTCTAACGGTGCAGCTTACGGTGACCTAGATAATGATGGAGATCTAGATCTTATCGTTAACAATATAGATGATCTGGCCTTTGTCTATAGAAATAATAGTAATGGATCTAATAATTATCTGACGGTGGATCTTATGTCAAAGCAAGCAAAAGAAGGAGCCTTTGTTACTATAAAGCACGGTGATAATCAGCAATTATTAGAATACGGAACAGTAAGAGGATTTCAGTCTACCGTAACACCATTTTTACATTTTGGTTTAGGAGATAGTGAGCAAGTAGATGAACTTACAGTTGTATGGCCTGATAAGAAATTTCAGAAATTATCAAATGTAAATGTCAATCAGAAACTAAAACTAGATCACACAAAAGCTAGTGGAACGTATGCTCCTGAAAAAACTAGTGTTGCAGATAAATTTGTGCTAAAGTCTGACAAGTTATTTACACATAAGGAAAATGTTTATGATGATTTTGTTACAGAAATTCTAGTTCCTTACAGACAGTCTACACTAGGTCCGTTTATAAGTAATGCCGATGTCAATGGAGACGGAAGAATAGATTTTTATATCGGTGGAGCTAAGGGGCAGTCGGGAAGTTTGTTTTTGCAACAAGCGGATGAGCGTTTCGTCCCAGCGAGTACACAACCTTGGAAGGCGCATATAGATAGAGAAGATATCGGATCACATTTTTTTGATGCAGATGGTGATGGTGATGTAGACCTGTATGTTGTCAGTGGTGGCAACGAATATGAGATAGGCGATAATCTATTACAAGATAGATTATATATCAATAATGGGAAAGGAAATTTTAGTTACAGCTCTAAGGCATTACCAAAAATGCTAGACAGTGGAAGTAGAATAGAGAGTGCAGATATAGATGGAGATGGCGATCTAGATCTATTTGTAGGAGGTAGATTGATCCCTAAGAATTATCCTAGATCACCTAGAAGTTATCTCTTAGAAAATAAGAACGGTAGGTTCACAGACGTAACATTTAATTGGTCGGAGGAACTGATGAATCCCGGTTTAGTCAATGATGTCTTATGGACAGATCTCAATGGCGATGGTAAGCAGGATCTAGTACTTACCGGGGAGTGGATGTCCGTACGAGCATTTGTAAATTCGGGGACAGCCCTTGAAGAATCTAGTTCTTTTTTTGACAATGACTTGAAAGGCTGGCACTTTAAGATCCATCAGGCAGATCTTGATGGCGATGGTGATCAGGATCTAGTAGTTGGAAATCTAGGATTGAACTCTAAGTTTTCTGCCAGTAAGGAACATCCGTTTCAGGTACTAGCTAATGATTTTGACGGGAATGGAACCTGCGATATTGTACTTGCAAAAGATTATAAAGGAAAGACAGTTCCAGTGAGAGGAAGAGAATGTTCTTCGCAGCAGATGCCCTTTATTCTAGATAAGTTTAAGACCTATAATGAATTTGCTAATGCCAGCGTAGAAGATATTCTAGGAGTTGATAAGATAGCAGAGGGGCTTAAGTTATCTGTCAATAATTTTAGTTCTGGGATCTATGTCAATGAAGGAGGTAAGTATACCTTCCAGGAACTACCTTTACAAGCACAGGCTTTTCCAGTCATGGGTATTGTTACAGAAGATGTAAATGCTGATGGGTTTATGGATATCATCCTTGCAGGTAATATATATAACATGGAGATAGAGACACCTAGACTAGACTCTGGCGATGGCCTTGTACTATTGGGAGATGGAAAGCTAGCTTACTCCGCTCTGAAATCTGTAGATACAGGGTTTAAGGTTTCTAGAGATGTCAAAGATTTATCTGCGCTCAAAATAAACAAAGAAAATAAATTACTTCTGGTAGCCAATAACAATGGACCACTAGAAATTTTCAAATTTTAATCATTTGCTTGATCTGAAAAAGGACATAATAAGTTTCTATTGAATCTGAAAAAGAACTACATTAATGCTGGTCTTTCCTCTTGGCTATTGCTGTTTTTTCTCAGCCTTATTTGGGGTAGCTCTTTTATACTGATCAAAAAATCATTACTTGCTTTTTCTCCGCTAGAAGTTGGCGCTCTTCGTATTTGTATTGCGTCCATTGCCTTTCTCCCTTTTCTACTCCGACAGCTGAAAGATGTTCCTTGGAATAATCTAAGGTACTTCATTATTGTAGGATTTGCTGGAAGCGGTATTCCTGCATTTCTATATGCTATCGCCCAGACAGAAGTGGATAGCAGTGTCGCTGGAGTGCTGAATAGTCTTACACCAATATTTACACTACTTATAGGTCTCATAATTTTTAAGGCTGCATTTAAGTGGTTGCAATTATGGGGTATACTTTTGGGGTTTTTAGGAGCCTGTCTGCTTATCATTCTGCGTAATGGCTGGCAGTTATCTGCAGAGGTTAACTACGCCTTGCTCATAGTTGTTGCTACGCTGTGTTATGGAATCAGTGTAAATGTTGTCAACTATAAACTAAGCGCTTACAAGCCCCTGCTCATAAGTAGTATCTCGTTTATATTGACGGGACCATTAAGTTTCATTTATCTATTGACAACAGATATTATAACAGATGTGACGCAGCATCCCGATGGATACGTATCCCTAATATCTATTGCTGTTCTTTCCTTAGTGGGTACTTTCTATTCCACAATTATATTTTACAAGCTCGTACAGAACACGAATCCGGTTTTCGCATCTTCCGTTAGTTTTGTTATTCCTATTATCGCGCTGCTATGGGGATATGTAGACGGAGAGATCCTCAGTATTTATCATGTAATTAGTATGGCGTGTATTCTAGTAGGTGTCCTCTTTATAAGAAAAGCAAAATAGGAGTAGTGCTGTAGTCTTTATCTATTATATGTACTATATATTAGTGAGTTCTAAGTCTGAGCATACTTACTTAGAGCAAGTCTTGTCGGGAAGCTTAACATTAGTCTATTGGGAAAAAAAATAATGCAACCACAAGATGAATCCAAGGTCTTGCCATAACGAATGTAGATCCATCTGTATTATCCATTCTCAATTCTCCATTGTACATTGTCCTTTGTCAATTATAAATCCTATTTTTGCGCAAACGAATGATAATTTACAATGGCTGAAGTAAAAATGTTCTCGGGAACCAACTCTACCTATCTAGCAGAACAAATAGCAGATTTCTATGGATACGGTCTAGGAGATGTAGAAGTTAAGCGATTCTCTGATGGCGAAATGCAACCGATCATTAACGAATCAGTTAGAGGATCCTATGTTTTTTTTATACAATCTACCTTTGCTCCTGCCGATAATTTCATGGAGTTATTACTCATGATCGATTCTGCTAAGAGAGCTTCTGCTGGATATATAACAGCAGTGATTCCATATTTCGGTTACGCAAGACAAGATAGAAAAGATAAACCTAGAGTTCCTATTTCAGCAAAGTTGCATGCCAGCTTATTAGAAGCAGCAGGGGCGCATCGAATTATGACCATGGATTTTCATGCAGATCAGATTCAGGGATTCTTTGACATTCCAGTAGATCATCTTAAGAGTGAAGCCATATATATTCCTTACCTACAGAGCCAAGATCTATCTAATACAACTTTTGCCTCACCAGATGTAGGCGGTGTGAAAAGAGCTAGAAGTTATGCCAAGTACTTTAACAGAGATCTAGTAATCTGCGATAAAGAACGTAGAATTGCAAATGAAGTGGCTAAAATTACCGTGATAGGAGATGTCACAGGTAAGGATGTTATACTTATAGATGATTTGGCTGATACAGCAGGAACACTTTCTAAGGCTTCGGAAGCGCTGATGGAAAAAGGTGCAGCCAGTGTGAAAGCCTTGTGTACCCATCCTGTATTATCTGGAAACGCTTACGAAAATATAGATAATTCCGCACTCACAGAGGTTATTGTTACAGATACGATACCGCTGAAGAAGAAGAGCGACAAAATAAAAGTCCTCTCATGTTCTAAGTTATTTGCAAAGGCTATAAGAAATACACACGAGTATAAATCTATTGCAGCATTATTTGTTGAATAAAAGGTAGGTTTTACTCCTTTATTTATTTATCTTTGCAGTCCTTTGAAAAAATAATGTTATGCAAGTAGTAAGTTTTACAGGAACAGAACGTTCTGAAACAGGAAAAAAAGGTAGAAGAACAGCTAAGAAATTAGGTGTCATACCAGCAGTTATATATGGTGGAACGGGCGAGGTAAAGCACTTCTCTGTAAAGCTAAATGAAGTAAAAAGCATGATTTACACTCCTGACTTTAAGATGGGAGAAGTAGATATAGCCGGTACAAAAATGAAGTGTATCATAAAAGATTTGCAGACACATCCAGTAACTGATGAAATTATGCATATCGATTTTCTGAAAATGATAGACAATCATCCTTTTAAGGCTGAGGTGCCTATCCGTTTTAAGGGTGTATCTCCAGGCGTGAAAGAAGGAGGAAAGCTTTCTCAGTTTATGAGAAGAGCTAAGATCAAAACAACACCAGAAAATATAGTCGACGAATTATTCGTAGATATATCTGAGCTTAAATTAGGTTTTTCAGTAAGAGTTAAGGACCTCGAAATAAACGATAAGATAGAAGTTCTAAATAATCCTTCAACACCTATCGCGATTGTAGAGGTGCCAAGAGTACTGAAAGCTGAAGACACAGCAGAAGAATTATTAGGAGCAGCAGAAGGTGATGCACCAGCAGAAGAAGGTGCTGGCGAGGAAACAGCTGCAGCAGAATAGATAAAGTCAAAGTGTAAATAAAGAATATTATTTTCCTCGAAACTAAGGGAGATGCTTCATCGAAGTATCTCCCTTTCTTTTTACACGCAACACTATTAGGTTTAAAATCTACTAAAGTTTTCTATATATTTATACCAATTCTATTTTACCTGTCTTCGCCACTTGTTGAGATTTTGAGCTAGAACCCCCATGATTACTAAGTTTAATTATGAAAATGGGTGTCCCGTGTCCAAATTTGGTCATGTTAATCCGAAAAAAGAAAAACAAGTCAGGCAGTCAATCAGTATAAATTATCCGAATAGCGCATGTAGACAGCACGGCTAAAAAAACTAGGAGATTCGATTTTTGGCCTTATACCATTTCTATTTTTAGATGACGGAAAAGGATTTAGAATTGTTCAAAATGGATCAAGGCAAAAAACGTAGGCGAACCCATAGGTTCGGCGAGGCTTTTTAACGAAGGAACATGAAGAACAAAA